>Ga0209724_1001525_pt1 | contig 20904 bp, 20 predicted proteins | sample grotaG_FD_184143 | JGI IMG/M metagenome (GOLD analysis project Ga0209724, IMG submission 184143) | Glacier valley bacterial and archeal communities from Borup Fiord, Nunavut, Canada, to study Microbial Dark Matter (Phase II) -... | ecosystem: Environmental > Aquatic > Freshwater > Ice > Glacier ...
CCGTCGATGTCTGAGCCGGGCGGCAATGGGCGCCGTGAAATTGCTTACATCTGCGGCAGATCCTTGCAAGAGTGGCGCAACGCGCCGGCCGCTGGGCGTCGCGGGCTCAAGCGCGGCGCCGATTCGCCGAAATTGGGTCACTTCCGGCAAACGAATCGTGGCTTGGGCCCGGCTCGGCGCGGGCACGCGATCTGCGTCCGTAGGCTCCGTGCCCGGTCGCCGCCAGCAGCCGCCGCGGCCGACCTCGAAGGAGGATCTTTTCTTGTTCCACCTGCTCCTGGTCTTCGCCCACTTGCTCGCCGCCTCGATGGCGCTGGGCGCCATCGTCGCGACCGATCTGCGCCTGCTCTCCAAGCTGTCTCAAGACCGCGTTCGTATCGCGCCGCCGAACGAGTTCGTGATGCGCATCGTGATGGTGGCTCTGCTCATGCTCTACGTCACCGGTGCCGGCATCGTGGTGCAGGGGCTGATGGAGCGGCCCGACTATCTCTCGAACCCGAAGCTGCAGGCCAAGCTGCTGCTCGTCGTGCTGCTCACGATCAACGCTTTCGTGCTGCACAAGATCACCTTCCCGCGACTTTCGAAGGGGCGGCGTGTGGCTCGCTGGCACGCCGCCGACTGGGTGCTCGTGGCGGTGCCGGTGGCACTCTCGAACTTCCTCTGGATGTTCACCGCCTTCCTAGGCATCGCTCGGCCATGGAACTACGGTGTGCCGATGCGTGACATCTTCGAGATCGCAGCCGCGCTCTACCTGATCGCGCAGTGCGGCGTTTTCTTCATCCTCTTCATGGCTGGGCGCAACGTGGAAGGGGCGCAGCTGGGTACGCTCGGCAACTTCGTGCGGCGCTCGCTCGCCGCGCTCGGCAGCCTCGGCCGGCCGATGGCGACCACCGAGCCCGCTCCAAGGCGCCACGTGCGCCCGCCGCCCAAGCCCACCCTCGCTGTCGATGGCGAGGACGAATCTTTCGCAATGACCGGCTCGCTGACCGGCCGGCCGTCGCTGCGACTGGTAGGCCAGCGCGGGCCCGTGGAACTGAAGCGGCGCCGCGTACGCTGAAGGCACATGGCTCGCAGCCGTGAAGGCCGCGCGGGCGAAGCTCAGTCCGAGGGCAGGCCCGAGGCCGAGTCGCGCAGCTCGCGCTTGAGCACCTTGCCGATCGCGCTGCGGGGCAGGGCGTCGATGAATCGGAGCGTGGCGATGCGCTGGGTCTTGCCGAGCTGCGCGTTGGCCCACGCGCGCAGGGCCTCGGCATCGGGCGCTGCGTCGCAGCCATCGCGAAGCACCACCCACGCGGCCGGTGTCTCGCCCCAGCGCTCCGACGGCACGCCGGCAACGGCCACGTCGTCCACCGTTGGGTGTGCGCGCAGCACGGCTTCGAGATCGCTCGGGTAGACGTTGAACCCGCCGCTGATGATCATGTCCTTGCGGCGATCGAGCAGCACCAGGAAGCCGTCTTCGTCGAAGCGGCCGACGTCGCCGGTGCGGATGTAGCGCTTGCCGTCGGCATCGAGCCATTCGGCCTCGGCTGTCTTCACCGGCTGGTGGTGGTAACCGTTCATCATCGCCGCCGAGTGGCCCACGACCTCGCCCGCTTCGCCCGCGGGCAACTCGCGGCCGGCTTCGTCGATGAGGCGGATGTCGTGGCCTTCCGAGGGCCGGCCGACGGTATGCAGCTTGGTCGGGTGCTCGTGCGCCGCGAGGATGCAGGTGCCGCCGCCTTCGGTCATTCCGTAGTACTCGACGAGGCCACCCGGCCAGCGCGCGAGCACGTCGGCCTTCAGCGCGGCGGCGAACGGTGCACTGGTGCAGAACTTGAAACGGAAGGCGGAGAGGTCGGTACGGTCGAACGACGGGCTCGCCATCACGCGCTGGTATTGCACCGGCACGAGCATCGTGTGAGTGGCGCGGTGCCGTTCGGCCAGCGCGAGGTAGGCCTCGGCGTCGAACTTCGCCATCAGCAGGGCCGTGCCGCCAAAGGCCATCGTCGGGAAGAACGAGACCAGCGTGGTGTTCGAGTAGAGCGGCGTGGCGAGCAGTGTCACCGCCTCGGGCCCGTAGCCGGAATCGCTGCCGCGCATCACGTGCCGCCAGCGCATTCCGTGCGATTGCACGATGCCTTTCGGCGTGCCTGTGGTGCCCGACGAATAGATGATGTTGAAAGGCGCTTCAGGCGCGATGGCGACCTTCTCTGGCACACCTTCGGCGGCGTCGATCCAATCGTCGAAGCGTGTGCCGGGTGCGGCGGCGTCGAGCGCGATCAGCGGCGGCAGCGATGCAACTTCTGCGAGCAGATCGAGCACGGCGGCGTCGGCAAAGAGCAGCTTCGCACCGCAGTCGACCAGCATCGAGTGCAAGCTTGCCGACGTGACGGAGGGCGCGAGCGGCGCCACCACCACGCCGGCCCGCAGCGCGCCGAGGAACACCGCCGCATAGCGCACCGAGCTCGCGGCGCAAAGCGCGATCACGTCGCCGGGTTGCACGCCCGCTTGCCGCAGCGCCACCGCGATGCGGTTCATCAGCGCTTCGAGCGTGGCGTAGTCGATGGCGGTGGCGGCGTCGACGAGCGCGAGATGCGCCGGGTCGCGCGCCGCGTGCTCGCCGATGCGCGCGGCGATGGTCTGGAAAGGGGGTTCGCTGCTCATGCCGATGGCGCTCCATGCGGCCGTGTCGGTGGTCGCACCATGCGTGCGACCAGGCCCTCGAGCACGGCGTCGAGATCGGTGCAGCGGCCCGTGTGCACGGCCGAGGTCTGGATGCTGGTGCTGCGCGGGGCGACGAGCCAGTGGAAACGCTCGCGCAGCGGCAGGCGGCCGATGGCACCGGCCGCGTCGCCGCCGGCGCACACGGCCGCCATCGCGCCGAGCGCGGCGCGGATCGGCGCCAGGTCGAGGTAGGGGTCGAGCGCGAGCAGGCGGGCTTCGTCGAGCGCGAAGCCGGCCTTCAGGTAGCCGAGCGCGTCGGACGAGACGACCGCGCCGACATTGACGAATTCGCCCCGCTCGACGCGCGGCACCACGCGCACCAGCGCGTAGTCATACGTGCAGTGTTCGGGCACGGCCGGCCTCCGCTGCGAACGCGCGCGGCGCACGCAGGCGCTCCGCGAGCCAGGTTTCGTAAGCGGCGCGGTGCGCAGCTTTCGATGCGAACGAAGGCTCGTCGTCGAGCCAGCTGTCGGGAATGAGGGCCACCGCATCGGCGATCGCGCTGCCACCGAGCCGCCCGGCCATGTCGGCGTCGATGGTCGAGATGTCGCTCGCGTACGGCAGCAGCACGTGGTCCTTGATCAGCACGAACGGGCGCGTCGCTCGGCTCATGGCTTCGCGCCAGTCGTGGTGGAAGTAGAGCGCGGCGCCGTGGTCGATGAGCCTGAGCTTGCCGTGCCAGACCAGCATGTTGGTGTTGCGCGGCGTGCGGTCGAGGTTGGTCACGAAGGCGTCGAACCACACGATCCGCGCCGCGAGTTCGGGTTCGACGCGAAAGGCGAGCGGGTCGAAGGTGGTGGCGCCGGGCAGGTAGTCGAGCGCGAGGTTGAGGCCCGCGCTGCCGGCCACGAGGTCGCTGCTGGCCCGGATCAGGTCCTGGATTTCCGGGTCGGGCTCGGTGCGGGCGAGGTCGACGTCGAGACGCGCCAAGACGATCTCCGGGATGGGCAGGCCGGCGGTGCGGGCCAGCTCGCCGGCGACGAGCTCCGCGACCAGTGCGCGCGGGCCCTGGCCGGCGCCGCGGAATTTCAGTACGTAGAGGCCGTCGTCGTCGGCCTCGACGATCGCGGGCAGCGAGCCGCCTTCTCGCAGCGGCGTGACATAGCGGGTGGCGGTCACGGTGCGCATGGCGGGCGATTCTAGGAGCCGGTGCTTGAAAATCGCGCCGCGGTGCCTAAGGTGTAGGTGCCGCGAGGTGAGCACCAAGCCCTCACTTTCAGCATCCCGAACGAACCCGAACGACACGCACGATGGACAAGCAAACCCTTTCCTTCCAGGCCGAGGTCAAGCAGATCCTGCACCTCGTCACTCACTCGCTGTACTCGAACAAGGAAATCTTCCTGCGCGAGCTGGTCAGCAACGCGTCCGACGCGTGCGACAAGCTGCGCTTCGAGGCGCTCGACAAGCCCGAGCTCTACGAAGGCCAGCCCAATCTCGAAGTGCGCGTCTCGTTCGACGCCGAGAAAAAGACCGTCACCATCGCCGACAACGGCATCGGCCTGTCGAGCGACGAGGCCGTCGCCAACCTGGGCACCATCGCCAAGAGCGGCACGCGCGAGTTCATGTCGGCGCTCCAGGGCGACCAGAAGAAAGACGCGCAGCTGATCGGCCAGTTCGGCGTCGGCTTCTACTCGGGCTTCATCGTGGCCGACAAGATCACCGTCGAGTCGCGCCGCGCTGGGCTCAAGGCCGAAGAAGGCGTGCGCTGGACGTCGGAAGGCGCGGGTGATTTCGAGGTGGAAAGCATCACGCGGCCCGAGCGCGGCACGAGCGTCACGCTGCATCTGCGCGCCGGTGAAGAAGAGTTTCTTTCGGGCTGGAAGCTGAAGTCGATCATCTCCAAGTATTCCGACCACATCTCGCTGCCGATCCTGATGCAGAAGGAAGAGTGGGACGAGGATGCGAAGAAGCAGGTCGCGCAAGACGAATGGGCTCCCGTCAACAAGGCCTCGGCCCTGTGGACCCGCAACAAGAACGAGGTCACGAAGGAGCAGTACGAGGAGTTCTACAAGCAGATCAGCTACGACACCGAAGCGCCGCTGGCCTACACGCACAACCGCGTCGAAGGCCGCAGCGAATACACACAGCTGCTCTACATCCCGGCCAAGGCGCCGTTCGACTTGTGGAACCGCGACAAGCGCGGCGGCGTGAAGCTCTACGTCAAGCGCGTGTTCATCATGGACGACGCCGAGGCGCTGATGCCGGTGTACTTGCGTTTCGTCAAGGGCGTGATCGATTCGGCCGACCTGCCGCTCAACGTGAGCCGTGAGCTCTTGCAGGAAAGCCGCGACGTGAAGGCGATCCGCGATGGCTCGACGAAGCGCGTGCTCTCGATGCTCGAAGGTTTGGCCGAGAACGAAGATGCGGCCGAGCGAGCGCGTTACGCCGCGTTCTGGAAAGACTTCGGCGTGGTGTTGAAGGAAGGCATCGGCGAAGACTTCACCAATCGCGAGCGGCTGCAGAAGCTGTTCCGCTTCCACTCCACCGGTGCGCCCGACGCCGCGGAGCAGACCGTTTCGCTGGCCGACTACGTTGGGCGCATGAAGGAAGGCCAGGACGAGATCTACTACGTCACCGCCGACACGCTGGCCACGGCGAAGAACAGCCCGCAACTCGAGATCTTCCGCAAGAAGGGGATCGAGGTGCTGCTGCTGACCGACCGGGTCGACGAGTGGCTGCTCTCGCACCTGCACGAGTTCGATGGCCATGCGCTGCAGAGCGTGGCGAAAGGTTCGGTCGATCTGGGCAAGCTCGAAGACGAGGGCGAGAAGAAACAGGCCGAAGAGGCGGCCGAGGCGTTCAAGCCCACGCTCGAGCGCATGAAGACAGCGCTGAAGGACCGTGCGAAAGACGTGCGCGTCACCACCCGGCTGGTCGATTCACCGGCCTGTCTGGTGGTCGACGAAGGCGATATGAGCGGCCACCTCGCGCGGCTCTTGAAGCAGGCCGGGCAGAGCGCTCCGGCCTCGCTGCCCACGCTCGAGGTCAACGCCGAGCACGCGCTGGTGAAGAAGCTCGAGTCGAGCGAACACTTCGACGTGCTGGCCAACATCCTGTTCGACCAGGCGACGCTGGCCGAAGGCGGCCAACTCGAAGATCCGGCCGCCTACGTCAAGCGGGTCAACTCGCTGCTGATAGCCGCCTGAGCGACCGCACCGGTCAAGCCGGGCTGCCCAGCGGCGGTTCGGCCATCGCTACGAGCTGCTCCGACAGGCGCGTGCACTGGTCAGCCCAGTAGGCGGAACTCGCGAACCACGGAAATGCGATCGGGAACGCCGGGTCAGTCCAGCGTTTCGCGATCCACGCGCTGTGATGCAGCATGCGCAGCGTTCGCAGTGGCTCCAGAAGAGCCAGCTCGCGCCAGTCGAATTCGGCGAATGCTTCGTAGCCTTCGAGCACGTCGAGCAGCTGCTGCGTCTTGGCGGCACGATCACCCGACAGCAGCATCCAGAGATCCTGCACCGCGGGGCCGGTGACGGCGTCGTCGAAGTCGACGAAGTGCGGGCCGGCCTCGGTCCACAGCACGTTGCCCGGATGACAGTCGCCGTGCAGCCGCAGTACGCCGGCGCCGGTGCGCTCGAAAGCGGCGTGGCACAACGCGAGCGCCTCGCCGGAGAGGCCTCGCCAGCGCTCGGCGACGTCGTCGGTGACCAGGCCACGCTCGAGCAGGAAGTCGCGGCTGGCCTCGCCGTAGGTGGCCACGTCGAGAGTGGCGCGATGCGTGAAGGTCGATGCCCGGCCGACGACATGGAGCCGGCCGATGTAGCGACCGAGCCAGCGCAGCACCTCGCGGTCTTCGAGCTCGGGCGCACGCCCTGCCTGGCGCGTGGCGACGCCGAAGCGGTAGCCGGATGAGCCCGAGACTGCGACGCTGGCGAGCGTCGGCCCGATGGGCGTGACCGCGCCGGCGTGCGGCGAGCGTTCGTCGCGGGTGATGACCAGCGGCGCTGCGACCGGGATCTCGTTCGCGGCCAGCTCGCGCGTGAAGTCGTGTTCCTCGAGGATCTGCGCGTCGCTCCAGCGGCCAGGACGATAGAACTTGGCCACGACAGCTCGGCCGTCTTCGAGGAAAACCTGGAAGACGCGGTTCTCGTAGGAGTTGAGCTGGATCAGGCGGCCATCGCCGAACAGGCCCACACCGTCGAGAGCATCGAGCACGACCCCGGGAGTGAGTTCGGCATAAGGCGCGCTCTCGGCCTTGGCGTGCGGCTCAGTGATGCGAACTCGCCGGGGTGCGCGCCTCGGCCTCGACAACCACGCCTGCTACTTCGCCACCGTCGTTGCGCCGGACGGCAGGCTCGCGCGCCGGCTCGGCGTGGCCGTTGGTGGCGTACCCACCGTACTCGCCCTGACCTCCGCTGTCGCCCCGGCTGTCGGGTGCGAAGAACGAGTCCTGGAAAACGGAGGAGTCTTGCCAGAGCGCACTGCGCTGTGCGCGGCGCGAGGCGACGGTCGAGGCGAGCGAGTCGCGCGCTTCGTCGAGATTCGTGGCCGGCGCGGCCGGCAGCGGCCCGCGGGCGGCGGCGGCAGTGCTGCTCGGAACGAGCAGCTGCAACTCCGCAGCGCTCGGCAGGTTGTCGACCGGGCAACGAAGGTAGCGGATGCGGCAGGCGCCCAGCACCGACTGCTTGATCTGCAACACACGCCTCGAGTTGCCTCGATCGGTGTCGAGGTCGATCGCCGCGAGCACGCGCCCGTTGGCACTGCACACCGCGAAGGTCACGTGGATGGCGCCGAGCAGCTCGTACCAGTAACGCACTTCTCCGGGATCGCTCGGCTGCGAAAATCGCACCAGTGGCAGCTTAGAGAGCACCACGTGATGCGGCAGAGCTTCGCGCAGCAACTTGAACACGCGTCGCTCGTCGGCACTGAACACGGGACGTGACGAGAGTGCCCAGTCCACCGGCAGCGGCGACGGTGCCTTCGGCCGACGCGCGATCCAGGTCGCAGCGATGGCGATCACGGCCGCGGCAAACAGCGTTGCCGCTGCAGCGATCCACCCGAGCATGTCCATCGAAACGTCTTCCTCCGTAGCAGGCCGGTGCATTTGCGACCGGTGCTTCGCCGGATGTTAGCGGTGGCCCTCACCCGAGGACCATCCCTCGTTCGAATGCGGCAAAGTGAATGCCGATACGGGGTCGGAGTTCAGACCGGCACTTGACGGCGGGTGCGAAGCTTCAACAGATAGTCCAGCTCCGCCGTGCGCGAAGCGACGATCTCGTCGAGGTGCGACGCAAAGGAATCCGGCGGCAGTTGTAGCCAGGCCTCGCTCTCAGAACCGTCGCGCTCGATAGTCGCGCCAGCATGACGGACGATCTTGAGCATCGCGGTGTTCTCGCTCAGTGCGTGAATGAAGATGGTCTGAACGCCCCGGTTGCGGGCGTGCAGCACGGCGTGCTCGAAAAGACGCGCGCCGAATCCGCGCCGGCGCGCTTTCGGCAGCACCGAAACGCCGAACTCCGACATTGCCATCCGCTTGCGGTCGGTGTCGGCTGGTCGATGCGCCAAATGGGCCATGGCGATCAACTCGAGACGGCGGTTGAAGATGCCGAAGACTTCGTCGTGCTCGAAATCCAGCGTGTCCACGTAACGGGCGATCTGCGCGTCGGTCGCTGCATAGCCGAAGCGCAGGTAGCGCGAACGCTCGTCGAGCGCGAGCAGGTGGGCGACGATGCGCTCGCGATGGCGCGGCGCCAGCGATCGAATCGGTACCCACGACCAAGTCCTGGGCGGCTCGGGCGCGCGGACCGTCGATGGCGCGCTGTCCGCTGTCCGCAGACAGTCGTGCGTTGCAGCCGTGGCGTGAGGGCAAGGCGAGGCGAACATGTTGGTATGTGGGAAGACTTAGGGGTTAACCCGGAGTCTAAGCGCACGGGATAGGGAGGTCGCCCCAGTCCTGTGATGCGGCTTTTTCCGGCCAGAGTCGATTCTGAGGCCACTGCTATACTTGCTGGCTTTTCGCGAATTTCCTCGGCGAAAGGTCTCCCTTTCGGGATGGCAACGCAAGCTAGATCCGGCATGAGAGCCGACACGAGAGCCCGCCTTTTGAAGCGTGGCCGACTGCGCAGGCGCCGGACGTTGCGTGTTCGAGGAGCAAAAACTGTACTTCCATGAAAACCTTCAGCGCTAAACCCGCCGAGGTGACGCATGAGTGGTTTGTGATCGACGCGACCGACAAGGTCTTGGGCAGGGTGGCCAGTGAAGTCGCCCTCCGCCTGCGCGGCAAGCACAAAGCCATCTACACGCCTCACGTCGACACGGGCGACTTCATTGTCATCGTCAATGCCGAGAAGATCCGCGTCACCGGCAACAAAGCCGAAGACAAGATCTACTACCGTCACTCCGGCTATCCCGGCGGCATCCACGGGATCAAATTCAAGGACATGCAGGCGCGCCATCCCGGCCGCGCCATCGAGAAAGCGGTCAAGGGCATGCTGCCCAAGGGCCCGCTCGGCTACGCCATGATCAAGAAGCTGAAGGTCTACGCGGGCGAGACGCATCCGCACACCGCGCAGCAGCCCAAGAAACTCGACATCCTTCAGGACGCTGCGAAATGATCGGAAACTGGAACTACGGCACCGGCCGCCGCAAGTCGTCGGTCGCTCGCGTCTTCATGAAGAAGGGTACCGGCCAGATCCTCGTCAACGGCAAGCCCGTCGAAGAGTACTTTGGCCGCCAGACGTCGATCATGGTCGTGCGCCAGCCTTTGGTGCTGACCGCGAACGACGCTACCTTCGACGTCAAGGTCAACGTGCACGGCGGCGGCGAAACCGGCCAGGCCGGCGCGGTACGCCACGGCATCACCCGCGCCCTGATCGACTATGACGCGGCGCTCAAGCCCGACCTGAGTCGCGCCGGATTCGTGACGCGTGACGCGCGTGAAGTCGAGCGCAAGAAAGTCGGCCTGCACGGCGCGCGCCGTCGCAAGCAGTTCAGCAAGCGCTGATCGTTCCGATCTGCTTCGGATCTTGAGCCGCCCGAGGGCGGCTCTTGTTTTGCGGCTCGATGCTCCGCATCTGGTCCCCTGTCGCCGGCAGGATCAAAACGCAGATTGGCCGATAATCTAGAGTCTTCACGTGGAGCATTGCATGAGCGCAGTAGCTGAAAACATCATCGCATCGTCAGAGACCGACGCGCCGCCGCCGCCGCTGATCTTTACCGACAGTGCCGCGAACAAGGTCAAGGAGCTCGTGGACGAAGAGGGCAACCCGGACCTGAAGCTGCGTGTGTTCGTGCAGGGTGGTGGCTGCTCCGGTTTCCAGTACGGATTCACGTTCGACGAGATCGTCAACGAAGACGACACGCCGATGTCGAAGAACGGCGTCACGTTGTTGATCGATGCGATGAGCTTGCAGTACCTGGCCGGTGCCGAGATCGACTACAAAGACGATCTGCAGGGTGCCCAGTTCGTGATCAAGAATCCGAACGCGACAACCACCTGTGGTTGTGGCTCGAGCTTCTCTGCCTGATCGCTTCCCACCGCCAAAGAAGGCCGCCTGCGAGGCGGCTTTCTCTTGTCTGCCCGGTCTCGCCTGATCAGACCCCCGGATAAAGAGCGCCCAAGATCCTCGGCCCGGTTGCTCCCGTCACGGTCGCAATATTGCCAGGGCGGCGAAACACGAAAGCACGCGCAAGCCACGCGAAGGCTGCGGCTTCGACCTGTTCGGGTGGGAGGCCCCGCTCGCCGCTCGAGATGACCACGACCGGATCGAGCTCGCGGCGCAACCGCGCGAGCATGTCGACGTTCTTGGCGCCGCCGCCGCAGACGATGAGTTCGCGCGAACCCGTTGCGTAGCGGCGAAAGCCGTCGGCGACGGTGCGAGCCGTGAGTTGCGCCAGCGTCGCCTGGACATCACGCGGATCGACGGTGTTGCCGCTCACGGAGGCCAGACGGTCATGCAGCCACTTGCGCGTGAACAGATCCCGGCCCGTGCTTTTGGGCGCCGGACGAAGGAAGTAGGGCTCGCTCTCGAGGGCCTGCAGCAGCGACTCGTGCACGCTGCCGGTCGCGGCCCATGCACCACCCGCGTCGTACGGGCGGCCGGTGAGCTCGGCGCACCACTGGTCGAGCAGCACGTTGGCCGGGCCGCAGTCGAAACCGAGCGTGTGGCCGCTGGTGCCGTCGATGCAGCTGAGGTTGGCGATGCCGCCGAGATTGAGTACCGCCACGCATTGCCCTTCGGAGGCGAAGACGGCGCGGTGGAATGCCGGCACGAGAGGTGCGCCCTGGCCGCCCGCAGCAACGTCACGACTGCGGAAATCCGCGACGACGTCGATGCCGGAGCGTTCGGCCAAAAGCGCCGGCGCGTTGAGCTGCACGGTGTAGCCAACCCCGTCGAATTCGCCGGGCCGATGGCGGACGGTCTGGCCATGGCAACCGATGGCGCGCACGCTGTCACGCGCGACCGACGACCCCTCCAGCAATGCATCGACCGCATGCGAATAGGCGCGAGCCAGCGCATTCGCCGCCAGCGCTGCGCGGTGCAGCTCATTGGCCGATGAGCTGTTGAGGGCTAGCAGTTCTGCGCGCAGCGCATGATCGAAAGCGACGTGGGTGTGGCCGAGTACCGCGATTCGCGTGGCGTCGGGCGATGCACCGAAATCGGCAGCCACGGCATCGATGCCATCGAGCGACGTGCCCGACATCAAGCCGATGTAGACGGTGCTCATCGCACCGAGACTTACTCGGCCAGTGAAGCGCGTGCCAGCGATTCCGCGACGGCGAGCTGCGTCTTGACGCTTTGCGCCGCATCGGCGAACCGAAGCTTGCCCGCGGGGGAGATCACGGCGGCTTCCGAGGCCTGTGCCACCAGCAGCGGATCTTTCTGCACGCCGTCGATCTTGATCTCGAAGTGCAGGTGAGGGCCGGTCGCCCAGCCCGTCATGCCGACGTTGCCGATGGTCGTGCCCTGATCCACGCGCTGCCCCTTGGCGACGTCGATGTGGCTGAGATGCGCGTACACGGTCTCGCGGTCGCTGCCGTGCTTGAGGTGGATCACGTTGCCGTAGCCGTTCTGCCAGCCCGCGAACTCGACCGTGCCGTCGCCCATCGCGCGCACTGGCGTGCCGATCGGTGCGCCATAGTCGACGCCGTTGTGCTGCTTCCATGAGTTGAGGATCGGATGCATGCGCATCGTGAAGCCAGAAGTCACGCGCGAAAACTCGAGTGGGCTGCTGAGGAACAGGCGCTGCTTGTTCTGACCGTCGAGGCCGAAGTAGGCGCCCTTGGACTCGGCGTCCTTGAACCACATTGCCGAAAACGTGCGGTTCTTGTTGTTGAACTCTGCCGCCATCACGCGGCCGTTTTGCTGGCCCCAACTGATGGGTTCGCCATCGGCCGTAAGGGCTTCGTAGACCACCGAGAAAGTGGCACCGCGGCGAAGGTCGTGACGGAAATCGATGTCGTTGCCGAAGATCTCTGCGATCTGTGTCGCGACAGAGTCGGGGATGCCGGCTTCATCGGTCGAGGTGAACAGCGACGTGCGGACCGTACCACTGGCCATCACCGGGCGCGAGGCGAGGGGCGCAAGCGCGGACCAGGCGACCAGCTTGCCGCCGACGCGCTCGATTCGCAGGCGAGTGAAGTGCGTCGGCAGCTTGTCGTTGCCGGGTGCGGCGAAGCGGGCGATGAGCTCTTCGAGATGCCCGTGCGTGTTTACGCGGACCTGAATGCGTTTGCCGGACCGGCCCTCCAGCAGCTTTCTCGCGACGGCATCGCTGCGCAGGAACGCAGCTGCGGCAACGTCGGCGACGTTGAGACGGGCGAGGAGCGAATCGGCGGTGTCGCCCGCTCGCGTCAACTCACTGCGGAACAGGTCGAAGTTCTGGCCGGCCAAGGACTCGAGTTGTGTCGCGACGTCGAGCGTGGCGACCGATTCGGTGACCGTGCGCTGCGGCAGCGACGACGCATCGGGCACCATCGGTGCGATGCCGAACGCTGTGGCCGCGAAGCCGGCCAAGCCGAGCGAGACGCTGGTGGCTAACGTCTTGGGGTAGAGGGACGCGAAGCTCGCGGCGTGAGCCGAGGCGTATGCCCAGGCAATGGATACGGAAGGCAGCAATTTCAATTTCGGCGGGAGCTCGAGCACTCGGTCTGTCAGCCAGCGCGTAGGCGCGGCCTCGGATGGATCGTCTCGCCTGGAATGCGCCACATAGAATCTGGGGCACCCCCGGCCTCGTGTAGGTGAAGTCGGTGCGGCCCTGTAGGACGCCGCCGGGCCAGTATAACGGTCCGTCCTGGTGCGTCCCCCCAAAAAGCCTCCCGAATGACCGCCTTTATCGATCGCTCGACGCAAGCTTCGCAACCTCGCGTAACAGAGTCGACTCGGGCGGCGATGGCCACCTCGCTCCGGCGCTCGGCCGAGCTGCTGCCCGAAGCCGACTGGCTCGCCAAGCTCGCGCGTTCCGAAGCGACGGGCGTGCCGCTGCGCATCAAGCTCGGGCTCGACCCGACAGCGCCGGACATCCATCTCGGCCACACCGTGGTGCTGACGAAGATGCGCGAGTTGCAGGACCTCGGGCATACCGTCATCTTCCTGATCGGCGACTTCACTTCGATGATCGGCGATCCATCAGGCCGCAACGCCACGCGGCCGCCGCTCACGCGCGAGCAGATCGAAGCCAACGCCAAGACCTACCAGGCGCAGGCCGGCCTGCTGTTGGACCCGGCCAAGACCGAGATCCGCTTCAACTCCGAGTGGAGCGACCCACTCGGTGCGCGCGGCATGATTCAGCTGGCAGCGCGCTACACCGTGGCGCGGATGATGGAGCGCGACGACTTCAGCAAGCGCTTCAAGGCCGGCACGCCGATCAGCGTGCACGAATTTCTCTACCCGCTGATGCAGGGCTACGACTCGGTCGCGTTGCGCTCCGACCTCGAACTCGGCGGCACCGACCAGAAGTTCAACCTGCTGGTCGGCCGGGCGCTGCAGGCCGAGTACGGGCAGGAGCCGCAATGCATCATGACGATGCCGCTGCTCGAGGGCCTCGACGGCGTCGAGAAGATGTCGAAGTCGAAGGGCAACTACATCGCCCTGACAGAGCCGGCCAACGACATGTTCGCCAAGCTGATGTCGATCAGCGACGTGCTGATGTGGCGCTACTTCGACCTGCTGAGCCTGCGCAGCGAAGCCGAGATCGCGCGATTGAAGGCCGAGGTATCGGGCGGTCGCAATCCCCGAGACGCGAAGGTGATGCTGGCGAAGGAAATCGTCGCGCGCTTTCACAGCACCGAAGCGGCCGACGCCGGCGAAGCCGACTTCGACCATCGCGCCCGCGGCGGCATACCCGACGTGATCGAAGCGGTGTCGATGGCCGGTGCGCCGCTCGGCATCGGCGCCGTGCTCAAGCAGGCGCGCCTGGCGCCGTCGACGAGCGAGGCGCTGCGCCTGGTCGACGGCGGCGGCGTGCGCATCGACGGCACGGTAATCTCCGATCGTGGACTGAAGCTGCCAGCCGGCACCTTCGTGGTTCAGGTGGGCAAGCGCAAATTCGCGCGCGTGACGCTTACGGTCGAAGCCGCCGCGGCCTGAAGCCGTGCATCCTCAGTCGGCGTACTGCCCGGCTGCCTTGATGATCGGCGCCCATTTGCCGATCTCGTTCTCGACGAACTTCTTGTGCTCTGCACCGCCATTGCGCGCGTCCGAGATGACCACGGCGCCGAGCGCTTCTTCGCGTTTGATGAACTCCGGGTCTTTCAGCGCGACGCGCAGTGCCGCGTTGAGCTTGTCGACCACGGCCTTGGGCGTGCCCTTGGGTGCGTAGAGGCCGTGCCAGACCGAGACGTTGAAGCCCTTGACGCCGGCTTCGTTCAGCGTGGGCAGGTCCTTCAGTGCGGGCGTGGTTAAGCGCGCGCTCGTGGTGACGGCATAGCCTTTGACCTTGCCGCTCGCGATCTGGGCGGTGGTGTTGGTCGTCTGGTCGCACATGATGTCGACCTGGCCGCCCATCAGGTCGGTCATGGCCGGGCCGGTGCCTTTGTAGGGAACGGTCGTCATCTCGACCTTGACGGCGCTCTGGAACAGCAGCCCGCACAGGTGCGAGGCCGCGCCGATGCCGGCATTGGCGAGGTTGATCTTGCCCTTGTTGGCTTCGATCCATTTGGCGAGCTCGGCATAGTTGGCGGCCGGCAGCGTGGGCCGGCCGATGAGCGTCATCGGCACTTCGTTGATCATGCCGAGGTACTCGAAGTCGTCGAGCGTCTTGTAGGGCAGCGTGCGGTAGAGGCTGGGCGCGGTGGCGATGCCGATGTGATGCAGCAACAGCGTGTAGCCGTCGGGTGTTGCCTTGGCGACCTTGTTCGCGGCGATGGTGCCGCCGGCACCGGCCGTGTTGTCCACGATCACGCTCTGGCCGCCGAGCGGCTTGCGAAGCGCCTCGCCGAGGTCGCGCGCGACCTTGTCGGTCGGGCCGCCGGCCGCGAACGGCACGACGATGGTGATCGGCTTGTCGGGATACTCGGCGAGTGCGGGCGCGACTGCGACGGAGACCACAGCGCCGAGCGCGAGAAGGAGCGGAACGGAAGTTTTCATGGCGCGAGCCTGATCAAAAATGGATTCGCCCGATTGTCCCTGGCGCTCAGTCGCGCACCAGCGTGTAAGCACTGACAGCGGGTCGAGGCGCTCAGGCAACGCGGCGCCGGTCGTCGATCACCTTGCCGTCGTTCGGCAGGCTCGACGGCTCGCACAGAACCACGGCGCCGCGCAGCTTGGTCACGTCGCGGATCGTCTGCACCACGCGGTCGGCGAAGCCGTCGCGCGCATCAGCGACCTCGGCGTGCAGCGTCATCCGGTCGTCGGCCATCTCGCCTTCGACCACGAGCCTGGCGCGGCCGATCTCGCCGTGCCGGCGCACGATCTCCGCAACCTGCGACGGGTGCACGAACATTCCGCGCACCTTGGCCGACTGATCCGCACGCCCGAGCCAGCCGCGGATGCGCTGGCCAGTGCGGCCGGTCGGGCACGCCCCGGGCAGCACCGCTGAAAGGTCGCCGGTGCCGAAGCGCAGCAGCGGATAGCCCGGGTTGAGCGTCGTGACCACCACCTCGCCTACTTCGCCATCGGCCACGGCCTCGTCGGTGCCGGGCCGCACGATCTCGAGGATCACGCCCTCGTCGACCACCAGCCCCTCGCGCGCCGAGGTCTCGTACGCGACGAGGCCGAGGTCGGCCGTGCCGTAGCTCTGGTAGGCAGCCACGCCGCGCGCCGCCAGCCAGTCGCGCAGCGCGGCCGGGCAGGCTTCGCCGCTGACCGCTGCCTTGGTGAGCGAGGGCAGCGCGAGCTTCATCTCCTCGGCCTTTTCGAGCAGCAAACGCAGGAAGCTCGGCGTGCCGGCATAGGCATCGGGGCGCAGGTCGGCCATTGCCTGCAGCTGCTGCTCGGTCTGGCCGACGCCGCCCGGAAACACCGTGCAGCCGATCGCCTCGGCGCCGCTTTCCATCATCGAGCCGGCCGGTGTGAGGTGATAGCTGAAGCTGTTGTGCACGAGATCGCCAGCGCGAAAGCCGGCGGCGAAGAGGGCGCGCCCCATGCGCCAGTAGTCGCGCCACGCGCCTTCGGGTTCGTAGATCGGGCCGGGCGAAGCGAACACCTTGCGCGCGCGGCGCTGCGCCTGCAGCGCGGCTCCCCAGGCGAGGGTGGAGTAGCCGCCGAAGGGATCGATGCCATCGGCGCAACGCCGAGCCTCGCTCAGGCGCGCGGCCCGCTGGCGTTCGAGCAGCGCGGGCTTGCGCGTGACGGGCACGCGGGCGAGCTCGGCACGCGAGGCGATGCCGGCGATGTCGATGCCGGCCAGCGCTTCGGCGAGCGCCGGCGCGTGTTGTCGGGCTTCGGCGAGTTGCGTCCGCAGCAACGCGAATTGCGCTGCTTCGCGCTCGGCCGGGTCGCGCGTCTCGAAGGCGTCGTGGAAGTCGTTCATCGGTTCGGTTGCAGCAGGTCGCCGCTCATTCGTCGTCGAGGCGTCGCGCGCGCAGCTTCGCTTCGTCGACCAGCTTGCGCTGCTCGGCGGGCGTGGCGAGCGGATAGCGATCGAAGCCGGAGCCGCCGGGCTTCTTCAAGTCGGCATGGAGCACGCCGGCTTCGCTGTGGAAGTGAATGAAGGCGTCGCGGCGGGCGTGGAAGGTGCCGGGCTGCGTCTCGTTCAAGCCCTTGATCTCGCGCAGCTGGCGCAACAACGGCAGCAGCGACTGCAAGGCGGCGGCGTCGGCGCGGGCCATGGCTCTCGAATATCCTCGCCGCTGCCGTCTTACGAGAGCCAGCGCTTGCGGCGCTTGTAGCTCTTCACGTCGCGGTAGCTTTTGCGCTCGGCGCCCGCTTCGGCGCTGCCGGTGCCGAGATAGAACTCGCGCACGTCTTCGTTCTCGCGCAGTGCCGCGGCTGCGCCGTCCATCACGATGCGGCCGCTTTCGAGGATGTAGCCGTAGTCGGCGTAGCGCAGCGCCATGTTGGTGTTCTGCTCGGCCAGAAGAAAAGTCACACCTTCTTTCTGGTTGAGCTCGCGAACGATCTCGAACACTTCCTCGACGATCTGCGGCGCCAGGCCCATCGAGGGCTCGTCGAGCAACACCATCTTCGGGTTGGCCATCAGCGCGCGGCCGATGGCGCACATCTGCTGCTCGCCACCCGAGGTGTAGGCGGCCTGCGACGCGCGCCGTTCCTTCAGCCGCGGGAAGTAGCGGTAGACCTTCTCGAGCGTGGCCGCGATGGCAGCCGCGCCGTCTTTTCTCGTGTAGGCGCCGGTATGCAGGTTCTCCTCGATCGTGAGGTGCGCGAAACATCGGCGCCCTTCCATCACCTGGATCACGCCGCGCTCGACCATCGCCGAGGTGCCGAGTTTTTCGATGCGCTCGCCACGCAGCGAGATCGAGCCCTTGGTGACGGCGCCGCGCTCGCCCGCGAGCAGGTTGCTCACGGCGCGCAACGTCGTCGTCTTGCCCGCGCCGTTGCCGCCCATCAAGGCCACGATCTTGCCCTCCGGCACCTGCAGCGACACGCCCTTCAAGACGAGGATGACGTGGTGATAGATCACCTCGATGCCGTTGACGTCGAGAAAGGGCGTGGTCGCTGCAGCGATCGTCACGACTGGCAATCCGCGCCGGTGCGCGGCGTGAGCTTCTTCTCGCTCGCGTACTTCGCGGCCGTCTGCTTGATCAGCGGCTTGATGATGGCTTCGTCGCCCTGCATCCAGTCGGAGCTGATCTTCCAGGCCTTGCCGTCCCAGGTCGACAGGCGCGTCCAGTACGCGCCCATGTGATCGGCGCACGACGTGCTGATCGGGCGCAGCACGCCGGCGAAGCCGAGCGCGTCGAGCTTGGCCTGCGTGAGGTTGAGGTTCTCGAGGCCCCAGCGCACCTGCTCGCCCGTCATCACCTTGCCCTTGCCGTAGCGCTCCTGCGCCGACCGAATGCCCTCGACGGTGAACATCGCGCTCAAGGCGCCTCGCAGGTAGAGCACCTGGCCGACCTCGCTCTTGTCGCCCGTGCCCTGGCCCTTGTCGTGCACCATGGAGATCATGTCCTTCACGATCTTGGCGCCGGTTTCGGTGCTGCTCTGCAGCGCAATGGCGTTGTAGCCCTTGGCGCCTTCGCCCACGTCTTTCACGTCGGGCTCGGCGCCCGACCACCACACGCCGTACATCTTCTCGCGCGGATAGCCGGTAGCCTGCGCTTCCTTCAGCGCGGTCGAGTTCATGACGCCGAAGCCCCACAGAATCACGTAGTCGGGCTTGGCCTGGCGCACCTGAAGCCAGGTCGCTTTCTGGTCGGTGCCCGGTGCCGTGACGGGCAGCGCCTGCAGCTCGAAGCCGTTCATCCTGCTGCGCTCCTGCAGCATCGGCAGCGACTCCTTGCCGAAGGGCGAGTCGTGATAGACCAAGGCGATCTTCTTGCCCTTGAGCTTGTCCATGCCGCCGGCGTTCTTGCCGATCGCCTGCACCAGCGAATCGGCGGCGACCCAATAGTTGCCGGCAATGGGAAAGTTCCACTTGAAGACCGTGCCGTCGGCGCTTTCGCTGCGGCCGTAGCCGAGCGTGACGATCGGAATCTTGTCGGCCGGCGCTTTTTCGGTGATGGCGAAAGTGGCCCCGGTCGACCACGGCTGCACGACGGCCGCGCCGCCGTTCTTCGTCTTCAGCCGCTCGTAGCACTCGACGCTCTTGTCGGTGGCGTACTGCGTCTCGCACTCTTCCCAGAGGATCTTCACGCCGTTGATGCCGCCCTTGGCGTTGACGAGCTTGTAATAGTCGACCGTGCCGTTGGCGATGGGCACGCCGTTCGGTGCATAGGCTCCGGTGCGGTAGGTGAGCAGCGGTATGAACTGCTCCTTGGCCTGCGCCAGCGCGGCAGCGGGTGCAAAAAAGGCGCCGGTACCGATGGCGGCCATCAGCAATTTCAACTTGAACGTCATCTTCTGTCTCCTTGGATCTGAACTTGGAACGCGAGGGAACACATCAATGCGGAAAGGGCCACAGGCGCAGCTTGAGCCGCAACGTCGACCAGAGCCGGGCCAGCCCGTGCGGCTCGACGATGAGAAAGGCCACGATCAGGGCACCGAAGATCATCAGTTCGGCATGAGAGATCGCGGTGGTGGAAATCGAGATGCCGAGCAACGAAGCGATCATCGGCAGCACGATCGCGAGCGCAATCGGCAGAACCACGATGAAGGCCGCGCCGAAGAAGCTGCCCATGATCGAGCCGAGCCCGCCGATGATCACCACGAACAACAACCGGAACGAGATGTCGACCGAGAAGGCGGCCGGCTCCCAGGCGCCGAGGTAGAAGAAGCCCCAGAGCGCGCCGGCCACGCCGATGATGAACGAGCTCACGGCGAAGGCGGTGAGCTTGGCGTACATGGGCCGGATGCCGATCACCGCAGCGGCCACGTCCATGTCGCGAATCGCCATCCACTCGCGTCCGATCGCGCCGCGCACGAGGTTCTTGGCGCCGAGTGCCAGCAGTGCGAGCAGCGCGAGGCAGAACAGGTACTTGGCCGCATCGCTCTCGAGCGGAAGGCCGAAGAACTGCAGATTCGAGACGGCGGCCGAGCCCGAGGGCGTGTCGAGCGTGAACCACTTGATGCGCAGGAACATCCAGTCGGCGAAGAACTGCGCGGCCAGCGTGGCGACGGCGAGGTAGAGGCCCTTCACGCGCAGGCTCGGCAAGCCGAACAGCACGCCGAACGCCATCGCGCACAGGCCACCGAGCGCGAGCGCCACCACCAGCGGCATGCCCGGCACGCGCACCAGGAAGTTGTAGGCGCCGTAGGCCCCCACGGCCATGAACGCGCCCGAGCCGAGCGAGATCTGCCCGCAGTAGCCGATGAGCACGTTCACGCCCACGGCAGCGAGCGACATGATCACGAACGGGATCAGCACCGCGCGCAACAGGTAGTCGCTGGCCAGCAACGGCACGGCGACGAAAGCGATGGCGAGCAGCACCGCGATGGCGATGCGGTCCTGCAGCACCGGAAAGATCTGTTGATCGGCCGCGTAGCTCGTCTTGAACTGGCCGTTCTCCCGATAGATCATGAGCCCTCCCGCCGGGCTGCCCCGAGGCAGGGTTGCGCCCCCGTGGGAGGCAGCGAACGGAGTGAGCGTGGAAGCTTCATCGCCTCAGACGCGGTCGATGATCTTCTCGCCGAAGAGACCTTGCGGCCGCACGAGAAGGAACAGCAAGGCCAGCACGTACGCGAACCAGATCTCGATGCCGCCGCCCACGAGCGGCCCGAGGTAGACCTCCGAGAGCTTTTCGCCCACGCCGATCACGAGCCCGCCGACGATCGCCCCGGGCACCGAGGTCAGCCCGCCGAGGATCACCACCGGCAGCGCACGCAGGGCCAGCGTGGCGAGTGAGAACTGCACGCCGAGCTTGCTGCCCCAGATCATTCCGGCCACGAGCGCGGCAATCCCGGCCACGCACCAGACGATGACCCAGATTCGGCCCAGGCCGATGCCCACCGACTGCGCGGCCTGGTGATCGTCGGCCACCGCGCGCAGGGCGCGGCCGGTGCCCGTCTTCTGGAAGAACAGGCTCAGGCCTGTGACCAGAACGGCGGCGATGAGCGCCGCGTAGAGGTCTTCCTTGTTGATCAGGATGCCGCCTTCGAAGACCTTGTCGAAGACCAGGATCGGCTCCTTCGGCATGCCGATGTCGAGCTTGTAGACGCTGCTGCCGAACGTGGCCTGGCCGAGGCCTTCGAGGAAGTAGGA
>Ga0209724_1001530_pt1 | contig 20861 bp, 22 predicted proteins | sample grotaG_FD_184143 | JGI IMG/M metagenome (GOLD analysis project Ga0209724, IMG submission 184143) | Glacier valley bacterial and archeal communities from Borup Fiord, Nunavut, Canada, to study Microbial Dark Matter (Phase II) -... | ecosystem: Environmental > Aquatic > Freshwater > Ice > Glacier ...
TACCGACACAAAAGAACAGCCAGATCGAAGAACTGCTGCCCCATCGCTGGCAGCCTGCCTCACTTTAATTGCAGCCACCTGCCAGCAACGCACTGAAGCGTCAATGTGTGTTGCCCACGCCCTTACAGACCATCCGCCGATCACCGAAACTGAAGCAGAGGCGTACCTGGCCCAAGATTTGGTGAATGCCCTGACCGCCACACTGAGGTATTGCCCGGTGCTGGCTATGCAATCTGATTCCCGCCTTGCGGCCATTGTCGACTTCACGTTCAATCTTGGTGCGGGGCGGCTACAGACATCGACGTTACGGCAACGGATCAACCAGCAGGATTGGGCAGCTGCTGGACGGGAACTACGCCGATGGGTTTACGGCGGCGGTAAGGTGCTACCCGGACTCGTTACGCGCCGAGAGGCTGATGTGTTGCTGCTGCTGTAACTCTAGCGATTGCAGTGGTGACTCGCACAGCAACAATAAATGACTCCGAATGTCAGCATGTGAGTTTGCCAAGTCCGCGGTGGCAAATGGATTAGATTTCCAGAAGCTCTTTCACAAGCAAGTCGAGAGATTCCATTTCTTCAATGTCATGCTTTCCTTTATTTGTGGTTATCGTGCGCGCAATCTTTGCAATTTTGCTCATGCGGTCATCAAACTCATCAAAGACTGGAATTTTGAGGTACTCGGCAATGCTGACACCTAGGCTCAGTTGCGCCGCATAAGCAGACACAGCCTTTGTGATAACGGGCGCATTGAGAAAACCTGTCAAATAGGCGGCTTCAGGCTCTGAGTCAACGGGAATAAAGTAAAGTTTGTGGTCTGGTATGACGACTTTTTCCCCTGCAAAGTCGATAGTCGCACTACCGATATATGCAGCCGCAAATACGCTTCCGATTTCTCGCCACAATACTTTGAAGGGAGAGAAAGTGTACGGTCCAGTGCTCCACAAAGAGTAAAAAGCTTGCCCCTTTTGAAAGCGTTTAAGGCTTGAACGCTGCTCTAAATGAGATTTAAACCGGCTGAGAAACTTGTAGGTCTGAGGATATGAGGCCGGTAGATCCGGATCTCCGTGCATCTCCCGCTGGGGCATAACGATACGCAACTGATCTTCCGGTACGGCGTGAAAGGGGGCAACACCACGTCCTCGCAAGAGGGGGAACAGATGCTCGGATTCAATTGCAGCTGTAATTTCCGGAATGCCTTTCGTCTTTCCAATGCCAGCAACATTACGTACGGTCACGCTTCCAGGTGCAGTCTGACCCAATGCATGTACCCAGTAAATTCCATTTCTGTCAGTGGTAACCCCTTTACGAGCTTTGTATTGCGGCTGTGCACCATCAGCAAAAACCTTGGCAAAAACGGCCTGATCTAGTGATGATCCGACGAGCCATGGTCGACTTCCATCCCCACCAGGAACTGGCAACGCTTGCCCCTCAACACGTGTTGCCCGTCGACGAAAATCATCAGCAGACGCGAAGGTTCTTAGTTTTGAAGTGGCACCGCCACCGGTCTGCCATGTAATGTGTGAGATTGGGAAACTTGTGGGTAAGTCTCGTTGCAGCATCAAGAAAGTCGCGTGGTTGCTAACACCGTCGAACGGCCTTATGTCCTTGTAATCCTCAACCAAGAGTACCTTGCAAACTAAACGCCCGGCATCGATAGAAAACTTGCGAAAGCCAGCGCTTGATTCAGTTGTAAACACTGAGCCTGGTAGGAAAAATCCAATACGCCCTTTGCGTGCGAGATAGTGCTTAACGGCCTGATATGTGATGACAGTGGAGATGTCCGCCTCAATACCTCCAACCCACTTATCTGTGCTAAATACTCCCAGGTCACGACAGTGCTGCTGTATCGATAAGGCGTATTCCTTCGGTAGATTGCTCCACTTAACCCATGGCGGATTTCCGCAAACATGGGAGGACGGTGGTATGGCACCCGCAGCGAAACGGTCAGCCAAAATTGAGCACCAGATGCCGTTCCAACCTTGATTGTGAAGATCAACCAGGTTAACAACCGTCGCAGCAACAATGGCTATATCCGAAGCATCTAATCCCATTACCTCAAGAGTTTTTTGAATAGAACTAGATATTTTTGTCGCTGAGAAATTTGCATCGATCAAGGTGCGGATTTTGGCGAACACCTTAAAGAAATCTGGATGATTGATCATCCCCTTAGGAGCTGAAAACTCTTTGGGACCAACCTCAGTTTGAAGGATATGACTGTAATTGGAAAAGAGGTCTTCGGTTGCCGGATTTATAGCATCTGCCAAGTAGACCGGTAGCCTAATCGGATCGGCTGGATCAAGATGCGGCGAGAGAAAAACTGCCAACGAGCCTTTCGCAGCAAGCACAGCGAGAGGGTTTAAGTCAATGCCGTGCAATCCATTCAGTAGCGTCCGCGCCGTCGCACCGCTGTCAATCTTGCGTCGACGTCGAATCGCTTCGAGCAGAAAAGTTCCTGACCCGCATGTTGGATCCGTCAAGTCACAGTCAGTTTCCCATTGCAACAGATCCATTCCATGTTCAGCGAGCCAATCCGGTGTATAGAACTCACCTAGTGCGTGTCGGACTTCTCGTGGGATGAAGCGTTCGTAGATTCCCTTAAACAGATCCCGAGTCGTGTCTGCATGCTTCTTTGTGACTTCGTAATCAACGCCTGAGAGTCTTGCCAGCAAAGTCTCCAGATGAGGCTTGAACTTATCCCAGTGACAGTCATCCAAATACCAGGAAAAAAAATCGCCACTTAGCATGTTCAATATGCCAGCGTTTTCGAATAGCTCACCAGACTCGATGGCCCGTAGGCGCTCAGCAACTGGGACTCCTGCCTCCAAAATGTCTTGACTCGCACGGGGTAAGGCGCATGCTGCCACGACCTTTGCAATGATCGCGATATAGGTGTTCAGCGCAAAAAGGTATGCCGCTGGATTTTCCTGATATGGCTGATTATGAGAAAGCTCCTGCCGCGAGAGCAATGTCTTCATCTGTGCGGGCTGGAATCCAACAACTTGGCTAAATAGCCTCCGCCACTCCGAAAACAGCATCTTTGTCTTCGATGTATTGGCTGATGCCACTGCTTCACAAACGCTGGCGAAAAGCTCTGGAATCAGCGAAATTCCGTACTTAGAGTCCGGGCCTACCAGTGCTTGCAAAAGCTGTGGATGCACAAGTGGCATGCCATCGTGCTTAAGAACTGTAAGAAGTCTGTCGGCGCAGTTGGCATCAAAAAGAACTACGTCCTCCCAAACAGGGCCTGTATCCTCGAAACGTCCATAGCAGATGTGGGAACCGTCCCATGCAACCAGTATGTACTTGCTCAAGTGACGGCCTTCCTCCGCAGAAATCAGCAATGCGTACTCTTCGGCTTGCTTGCGCGCATGTACGGCCTTGCTCCCAGCTCGACCTGAAAATGACTTTGGTGGCTCGTATTCGATAATGACCGCACCATGGGCAACATCAGCAAATTTGGTTGGCTTTCCTGCTTCTTTTAGTGCTCGTTCGAGTTGGAATGGCGTCCAAGGTATGGATTCCGCCATGCACGCAGCCTCCAACGCGTTTTCAAGTTCATGCCTTAGTTGAGCCTCATTTTTTGATGCTTCTGTGGCAGAAAGCACCACACTGACTAGCGTCTTAGAACTATTGATCACGAGCCTTGACCCTGAGTTTGTGAAGATTGGAACATCAGTGACAGCTACTTGGCTTTTTGCAGATAGGTGTCTGCACTTATCAGGCCTGCACCAGAAAATAGGTGTGTGAATATCGCCTCAGCAAGTTTTGGCGGAACTGCGTTCCCAATTTGAGTGAATTTTGATGCAGTGTCACCCACAGGTTCGAAATCATTGGAAAAGGTCTGAATGCGGGCGCATTCACGCCAAGATAACCGACGTGCCTTCTCAAGTTTTGGCCGCTTAGGGTCGGCTTCGAGATGCTCGTATTGGTCAGAAAAGTCCCACCTCTGTTTCCAGCCATTGGCTAAGTCCGACCACGTCAATGTCATCACAGGGCTTGCAGGATGTAATGTGATGTGCCGAAAGTTCGCCACCACTGTGTATGCAGGCTCTGCCCATTTCGCCTTACGGTTGCGTGACATGTAGTACCAGGAAAAATGTCCTTCAGGATCATGGGGACGCTCGTAGAACTCCCCTTCGGGCCAGAGTGGCAAATCTTTTATGGCATCTCCATGTGATGCGTATGCCTGAAGCTGACCCGATGATTTAGTTGTCTTGCCATGCGTTGGCGCAGGAAAATTGAAGACTTGATTGAGGTCTTTACGCACACCAACAATCAAAAGCCGCTTCCTAGATTGAGGCACGCCATAGTCTTTAGCATTCAGGACTTGGTAGTTGACAACGTAGCCTGCCTGCCCATAAGCATCAATTTGCTCTTTTAGAAAAGTCCCGCTGCTCAGTTGCTTCAGTCCTGACACATTTTCAGCGACGAAATACTTTGGGCGAACGACGGTGATAGCACGCAAAAATTGCTTGTAAAGGTTCGTGCGCTCGTCCTTTTCAGGGTCCCTGTTACCGGCCATAGAAAAAGACTGGCATGGGTAGCCACCAACGACGATGTCTGCCTCCGGAAAGGTCAAAATATTAGAAACATCTTCAGTTCTTATATCTGCGCCTGGGAAATAATTCTCAAGGGTCTTACACGCATCAACAAGAATGTCATTGGAGAATATGACATGCCCACCGGCTGCTTCAACTCCAAAATCCATCCCTCCGCACCCCGAAAACAGGGACAGAACGCGGGGTTTGCTTCCATTCTTTTCAAAAATCTTACTCACGTTATCTTGTCACTCTATTTATCATCTTTGGTGTGGGTACCAGGTGAAAGAAGTGGCCACTTGGATTTCAAGTAGCCGTCTATCGCATCGCGAACAACCCAAGCGAGGGACACCTTGTTTTCGGCAGCGATCTTTTCCAGCACCTGATACTGTTCTTCAGGGAAGCTGATCGAAGCACGAACTGAACGCTCATGCGCTGCGCCTTCATGACGTTTGGGATGAGCTTGCATAGCTTTTTGCCAGTGATAAATGTGGTGCACCATGTTACACCAATGTGGTGAATTGAGCCCAAGGACTTACCCGAGGATCACCCGTACAAATTGATCTCGCAAAAGCATTGAAGCGATTTGCCGTGCAGGTTTAAGCCGGTTGTCGTGAGCGGCCTGACCGTTGATAGATCGATACCCCCAGTGCATACAGGTCAACATCGTTGACTATGGGACAATCTGGAAATGCAAAGTCCTGATCGCCCATCCGTCCGCCGCTCCAACCTGTTGCAGTTGTTTTCTGAATTTGTGTCCACGCGCATGGCGCAGTCACCGTCACAGCAAATCAACGGCTTGGACCGTGAATTTGCGGCGCTGATACAGGTTCACAACACTTATTTTTCAGGAATGAAATCGGGTGCGAGGACGATTGGTGACAAATTGGCTAGGCAGATTGAGGTGCTGTGCAGCAAGGCGAAAGGTTGGATGGATGAAGCGCATGGTGCGCACGAAGCACCAGCGCCAGACAACGCAAACCAGTCGGCTGAGTTGCTGGAGTTTTTGGATATGGCTGAGCGAGTCTATTTGGCAGCACCGGGATCACGCGCCAAACTGGTCAAGATGATGGGTGATGTATTGAAGCGACAGGAGAAAAATATTTCATGAAATTTTCAAAGCCGTTGACTTTTTAGGTAAACATCGTTTACTATTCGCCATCTTAATTTTTCAATCAACTGTTTTCAACCAAAACAAAGACTCATCGTGATACGCCAAGCCCGCCACCATCTGCAAACCATGTCAAAACCATGGGCAGGCTCGTGCGCGCTCAATAAGACGTACCGAGATTGCACGCATTCCATGTTTAACCCAACCCCAAGCGCCATTTCAAATGAACTCACCAGCCAGTTGCCGGTGAACTCATTTGAAACATCGTTTAGCCCAAGTCCCGGCGGAGGTGGCGTGTAGCCCCTCACAGGTAAATCCCCTACCTAAACCCGGACTCAGGCAACTGATCCGGGTTTTTTGCTTTTCAGATCATCGAATCCGAAAAGCGCACGTTCTTTAACAATTGGTTGTCATGCGTTGGTGCTTCCATTTCTTGAATAGCACTAACCGAAATGTGCAGGAGGCGACAACCTCCAGCTTCATTTCGTCAGTATTTGCATATAGGCCGTCGCGAGGATTCCAGGACCCCGGCTGAAATGTGTTTGTGTTGCTCTTCAACAGGAGTGACATCAATGCAGCGTGCCAGGCCGGGAATGCCTTTTAGGCAACCGGGCGCTGTGAGTACTGACGAAATGAAATTTCAGAAGATGCGTAGCTCAGTGGCAGAGCACCGCCCTCATAAGGCGGCGCGCACTGGTTCAAGTCCAGTCGCATCTACCAGTTTCCGGTGTGTAGCTCAGTCAGGTCAGAGCACTGCGTTTGGGACGCAGGGGCCCGAAGTTCGAATCTTCGTACACCGACCAATTTTGCAGAGTAGAGGAGTCCGGCCGTCCTCGCGAGTCTCATAAGCTCGAAATCGCTGGTTCGAATCCAGCCTCTGCTTCCAATTTTTGCATGGGTAGCTCAGTCGGTAGAGCGACGGCTTGAAAAGCCGTGCGTCGATGGTTCGACTCCATCTCCGTGCACCACGACCACCAATCTCTTCAACCACTTCAGGAAATTCAATGAAACGAAAACCAAAACCCCTGGCCACACGAAATCCCTTCGTCGTGTTGGCCATGAAGCGCAAGGCTGGATCGCATCGCAAACCAAATAAAGCGATTCGTCGCGCCGAGAAGGTGAACACTCATGGGGATGTAGCTCAAAGGCAGAGCATTCGGCTTTTAACCGACAGGCAAGGGTTCGACTCCCTTCATCCCCACCAGAGCATTGCCGTAAGCGACTGATTCAGTTGTCGTTTTCGAGAATGTTTTGCCCCGGTGGCGTAATGGCAGCCGCGCTGGTCTTAGAAACCAGTGCCTTCGGGCGTGTCGGTTCAAGTCCGACCTGGGGCACCATTTTTTCACATGCACAGGTAGCCAAGCGGTCGAAGGCATCGGACTGCAAATCCGACAGGGAAACCTCACGCGAGTTCAATCCTCGCCCTGTGCTCCATTTTTTCAGTTTTCATGCGTCTGTAGCTCATTTGGATAGAGCACCTGGCTACGAACCAGGGGGTGGGAAGTTCGAATCTTTCCAGACGCGCCATTTTTCCGTACAAGCAAACAGGGTGTATGCGGCTGGCTGTTAACCAGCATAGAGCGAGGTTCGATGCCTCGGTACGGAGCCATTTTATGTTGGCTTTAGCTCAGCGGTAGAGCCCCGGGTTGTGATCCCGGTGGTCATCAGTTCGATCCTGATAAGTCAACCCAATTTTCGTAAGCGGTATTAACTCAGTGATTAGAGTGCGCCCCTGACTGGCCGCAAGTCGGGGGTTTGAATCCCCCATACCGTGCCACTTTTGCATGACACCCATTGTTAATGAACGTTTCAATGATGAGAAAAGTGAACACAAGGGAGACGTGATGGTTCAGATTTTGCAACTCGATGTACGTGGCATGCCCCAAGAATGGATCACGCCAGAAGACGCCGCCATTTACTACGCCACAGACAGCGTGGCGTGGACGGTGGGCTCTGTCATCCACACGCTGCATGGCGGAACGAACGCGGTGACCGGTTTGCAATCCAGAATTGACGTGCACGCCATTGTGGCCACCACCGGAGCGTCGCGTGTGAATTTGTTTGATGCCGTGCCGAGTTTGAGCAATCCCAAATTGTTCCGGCGCGACCGCATGACCTGTGCTTATTGCGGTGGGCAGTTTGATGACCGGCAGTTGACCCGTGAACACATTGTGCCCACTGCCCAAGGTGGTGTGGATGATTGGCTCAATGTGGTGGCAGCTTGCAAAGCCTGCAATGGCCGCAAAGCCTGCCGCACGCCCGAGGAGGCACGTATGCCACTGCTGTTTGCACCATATGCGCCGAGCGTGTTTGAAGGATTTTTGCTGGCAGGACGCAACATTCGTGGTGATGTGCATGACTGGCTGGCAAGCCGTGTCGGGTCGCAATCAAGATGGGCGCATCAATCGGCCAAAGTGAGTCAACACAAATATTTGCAACAAGACCGATCAAGGCTCACTGTTTGAGCCTTGAGATCGAAACAATTCAGCGGTAACTTGGACAAGTTGCCGTTGGGTCACAATTATTGGAGAGCATCATGCCGGTGAAAGAAGTTTTAACCAACGGGCGAGTCCCAGTCAAAATCTGGACTGACGAGGTCGATGACAAGTCGCGCGCGCAACTGAGCAATATCGCCAGTCTGCCGTTTATTCACCACCATGTGGCGGCCATGCCCGATGTCCACTTGGGAATCGGTGCCACTATTGGTTCGGTGATTGCCGCACATAAAGCCATCATTCCAGCAGCGGTTGGTGTGGATCTGGGGTGCGGCATGGTGGCGGCACGTCTGTCGCTGACCGCCAATGAGCTAGATGAGAAGGCACTGCAAAAGGTGTTCGACCAGATCAGCCGGGATGTTCCGGTTGGTCGTGACCAACACCGTGATGAGCGGGTACTGGTCGATGCTGCCAAACCATTCGAGCCAGGCCTGAAGTCATTGACGGATCGCCACCCAGAATTGCTCAAAGCGTTTGGCAAGTTCTCCAAGTGGACAAACCAAATGGGCACACTCGGTGGCGGCAACCATTTCATTGAGGTCTGCCTGGACGAGACAAACCAAGTGTGGGTAATGTTGCACTCTGGCAGCCGTGGCATTGGTAACGCGATTGCCAGCTACTTCATTGCTTTGGCGCGCAAAGACATGGAACGCTGGATGATCCAGCTACCTGACCGCGACCTTGCCTATTTCCCTGAAGGCTCTGAACACTTTGCCGATTACGTCGAAGGGGTTCACTGGGCGCAGGACTACGCGATGCAAAACCGCACCTCAATGTTGGAACTGGTACTTTCAGCCTTGCAGCGGCATCTGCCGCCCTTTACTGTCACGACCGAGGCGGTGAACTGCCACCACAACTATGTTGCGCAAGAGCACCACTACGGCGAAAACGTCTGGGTGACCCGCAAGGGGGCCATTCGTGCCCGTGAAGGTGATTTGGGCATTGTTCCGGGCAGCATGGGTGCTCGCAGTTTCATTGTGCGCGGCCTTGGTAACCCCGAGAGCTTTTGTTCCAGCGCCCATGGTGCCGGACGCAAGATGAGTCGCACCGCCGCTGAGAAGCAATTCACGGTGGCCGACATGGTGGCGCAAACACAAGGAGTGATCTGCCGCAAGGACAAGGATGTGATTGACGAGATTCCGGGTGCCTATAAGGACATTGATCAGGTCATGACCAATCAGGCCGACTTGACTGAGATTTTGCACACGCTCAAGCAAGTGGTCTGTGTCAAGGGATAAAAGTGATTGCCGAGGATCTCCATTTGAGCATCCTGCACCTGTTTCAGCCGAAGCGGAGTCTCTTAGGTCAGATCAGCACTAGCAATCAACGAACGGCAGTAGCAAAATGAATTCCACATTCATCAACAAGACGGAGTTTGCCATGACGTAGTTATCAACAACTGGAGCTATGTCATGTCACGTACGTTTCGACGTAAGCGTGAGCACCACGAGTATTACTGGGTGCTTCACGATTGGGAGTCCAAGTCTGCCTACGGACAATGGGTGCAACTCGATCCAAGATCCAAAACTGGACGCAAAGCGATAGCACGATTTCATTCTGATAAATCTGTAACCATGGACGGGGCACCGCGCTGGTACCGAAAGGTGTCTGACCACCAGATTCGGACCGGCAATGACCGCATGATGCGGTGTTGGCTTGCCGACCCAGAATTTGATCCTGTATTTCGGATTTGGCACAATCACGACGCAAATTGGAGTTGGTGGTGATCACTGAATTCATGCTGATATATCACTTCACGAGTTTCTTCATACGACCGGCCGGGCCTATTCCGGGTGCCGGCCGTAACCAGGAGAATCCGTATGAAGGACATGAAACGCGCTTTGCGCAAACACCACGCCGCCCGACTGAAAAAAACACGTGGTTTTCACTGGGGACGTGACATTCGACAAGATGCCAAGTCGCTTGGAAAAGTCGTTGACACCCCAACCCCTTGCAGTTGCTGGATGTGCGGAAACCCGCGTCGTTATTTCAACGAGTTGACCCAACAAGAGCGTCGCGCGATTGATCGGGAGAGGTCGTTTCGATGACCGCTTCAAATTGCCTGAACAATTCTGGCTTTGAATTGATGCGCAGTGCCTTGGTCTTGTTACCCAGCTGGTTGGCAAGATACCTTACATGCTTGCAACGGATGCGCATCTAGTAGGCGGGTCTGCATGGACTACACTGCTATTCGGGGTTTAACACCCCCCGTGCTTTACCTCCCTGAGCGCGGAGCCTGCAAAGGCTTTTCAAACCCAGCCTTCAAATCGCTGGGTTTTCTTTTGTCTGACAATTCCCGACGATGTAAAAATCGGATATCAAAGTAGGGAGAAAAAATGGCACGAAAAAATGATGGTGGCGCACTGGGACTGGTATTTGAGGTGGCAGTGCTGTTGCCTTGGTGGGCCGGAACAGGCTTGGCGGCCATCGCGTATGTTGTGTTGCACAGGTACGCGACCGCAGAGGTCGCGGCTGCAGCCGTACCTGGCCAGATGGGACAAATGGTTGTCGGTCAAGTTACCAAGACACTCGCGTCAATCGGCCAATACGTCGTCCCCTTCCTGTTTTTGGCGGGTGCAGTTGCTTCTTTTTTTGGTAAACGTAAACGTGCTGGGTTGATTGACGAGGTTGCCACCGGCAAGCCTGGTGAAGCTCTGCGTAGCATGTCGTGGCGAGACTTTGAGCTATTGGTCGGTGAGGCGTTTCGGCTGCAAGGCTATTCGGTCACAGAAACGGGCGGGGGCGGTGCCGACGGCGGTATCGATCTGAAACTCAAAAAAGGCAGTGAAGTCTTTTTGGTGCAATGCAAGCAATGGCGAGCCTATAAAGTTTCCGTCAATGTGGTGCGGGAGCTGTTCGGCGTCATGTCAGCAGAGGGGGCAACCGGTGGCTTCGTGGTCACTTCTGGCATTTTTACGGTCGATGCAAAAGCATTCGCCGAAGGGCGCAACATCGACCTGATTGACGGTCAGGCGCTAACGACAATGATTGATCGTGCGCGTGCCGCAAGGTCGGCAGGGCAAAACGGAAAGACGATTACCCCGACAACGGTGACACCCGCTGTCACGAGCAAGGAACCGCTTTGTCCAAGGTGTGGTGGGTCCATGGTGAAAAGAATTGCCAAACAGGGTTCCAATGCTGGCGGTGCTTTTTGGGGCTGTACCGCATTTCCAAAATGCAGGGGTGTCATCTCCATCGACTGAGCTGCTCAACCGCGTGTCTAGATTGCTTGTCGCCAGGCGACGGAGCGTTGCCATGGAGTTCTGACATTTGCTGCGAAGTGTGCGAAGAATTAATTTTCCTTTCAATTCAACAGCTTGCATCTGAATAATTCTTCGCAGCTGCTGCGAAGAATGCGAAGTATTTCGCGCGCCGGTGATTGATGTCTACTTTTCGATTGCGGAAACAGACCTGCCGACAGACAAAGCATAAATGTTGGTTTGACGCCCACGCGCACCCCGAATGCGCGGTTCGGGTTGAACCGTGATTTGTGGTGGCGAGGACAGCAGCAGCCTTTCGATGGCCGCATCAATGGTGGCCTTGGATGCATGCCCCTGAAAACACTCTGTGGTGATTTGCCACCGGGTCGTCGTCCCTTTAACTCGCAAAAAATCCACAATTTTCTTGACCGCCGCATTGGTTCGATCCGAGTCTGCTGCGTCGGTGGCTTTGACGAACACGAATTTGGCCGACTCGACACCATGGCGAATCCATCCCATGGCGGCTTGGATGTGTTGCTCGTTTATCTGCGTTTGCAGATCGCACAGGGCAAAGATCATGGCCAAGCGCAGCAACATCGGCGCGCGACGTTCCAGTAACGCAGTGACACGCTCACCGGCGCTGTCGTCAATCAGCTCCCCACGATACATCTGCGAATAAATACCCTGAGCCTGCGCGGTCAGTTCAATTTGCATGTGATCGCGCTCCGTGACACGCTCCGCCTGGACAAAATCCAGAACATCAAGCATTCTGACCGCCAATGCGTCCACCGTTTCTTGGGGCGTTGCCTTGGGAAACGGCACGACTTTTTCCCGTTCCGCCCAAAGCATCAAGAATCGGTTGGCAAAGCCGTTTGTCAGCTCACGTGCGCGCATCAATGCCAGAAGCTCACTGGGTGAGATCGCCCCACTTAAACACAAGTGGGGATGGCTTGCATACAGACGATTCGACTTGGTGGCCGGTTTGAGGCAAACGCCATCCCAGCAGTCGCGCAGTGCCGCTGACAAGGTGTTGCCTTCACGCCGCCCCTGGTGCAGAACATTGGCAAATTCTGACTCGACGACCCACAATCGCTTGTCCAGAATGGCTGGGACTTCCAGCTTGCCCTGTTTGTAGCCGTCATGAAAAAGTGAAACCAATCCCTCCCGGCTCGATAGTCCACCCCGGTGGACTGGCGGCGCGGCAGCTTCCCGCAGTTGACGCAGTGCGGTATCCAGGCGGTTGACCAGTGAGACCGCATCACCTTTACGGCCACGACCAGATCGACCAATGTGCAGGATAAACAGCCGCGCATGGTGCCAGGTGTTGCCAACCGGCAGGTACGGACCACGGCCGATGGCGCACGACAAGTACGCCATGAAATTGGCTGCTATCGCATAGGGGTTGGCTTCCGTGTCTTCACTGCCCGCCCTGGCCACATCGCCAACCAAGCCATACAGGCAAATGGGGTTAGGCTGCGGTGCATTTCGATGGGTATCGGGCGGGTCGTCGTCGACATGATCATCACCGGGCGTTGACTGGGCGTAGGCTGCGCCATGTAGGCCGCGCGCTGCTGGCGAATTCAAAAAATCGCTGCTGGGCATTCATTTATGCGTCGAGGGACTCGCATTCCACGATGAATTTGAGTTCCGTCAGAATCTCGGGATAGTGCTGCTGCAAGTACCGTTGGACCTCGGCGTTTGCCAGCCACTTGGCCAAAAACTTGCTAGCAAGAAGCAAATTGAAAACATCTTGGCTGAAGTTTTGTTCGGCAAGCTTGTATTGCTCTTGAAGGCTTCCCATTTCGCGTTCCATGTTGGCCATCTGTGTCGGACTCACACCGGCGACTTTTTTGGTTACGACGGCATCCACCAGTTGGCTTGCCGGTGTCGCCGCATACAGTGCATTCGCGTAGGCCAAGGTGACACAGTTGGCGTCCACCATCAATTCAACACACTCCACCTGGCGCATTGGCTTCATTCTTTTCAAAATGGTGCCAAGGTCGGCCGCAAATTGCTGATCTTTCAGGAGTGACGCCGCCTCGGCGCAGATGCCATCAAGCAAATTGAGCTTGCGGGTGATGGTCGAAATGTCCAGATCCAGAGCGTCTGCCAGACGCTGTGCCGTAACACCTTTTTCGACCGCCCGGCACAGCATCACATGTTCCTGAATGGATGAAAGCCGGTTGATTTTGGTGTTGTAGGTGTAGCTTTCGTCATCCGTGGATTCCAGGCACGGTGCTTCAGTATGTTCCAGCGATCTGAGCGCCAGCAGCCGTAGATGGCCGTCGAGCAGGACGCGGTACCCCGTTTTCTTCTCGGCGGGCCCCACCGTGAGTGGTTCAATCAGTCCGACTGCCTTGATGGAGGCTTGGATTTGCATGAATTTTCGGGTGGTCAATATTCTGGAGAGCGCCTTGCGTGAAGGCAGAATCTGGTCAAGTGCAATGGAAAGCGGATCAAGCAGGAATGCGAGGGGCAGTTGCGACATATCAGGCTCCTTTCGGCCACACACGCTCGGCCAGGTAGGTTGGTAAGCTGTCCAAACCCTCGGCCCGAAGCAGCGTGGTGAAGTGCTCATTGGCCAGAAGTTGCCCCAAAGCACCGATGACAAACAGGAGGCGTTGCTGGGCAGCACCTGCTTTTTTGACCATCAGCTTTTGGCGTTCAACTTCTTTTTGATACGCTCTGACCAGGCTCGACGCCGTGATGTCCACTGCCACGCGTTGCGTGCCCCGGCCTAAGGCGCGTCCAAAGGTCTGGCGTTTTTCGATGATCCGGCGGGCTTGAATCAGCTGCTTCCCGCGCAGCAAACCCGACTCATAGGCTTCCTGCAGCGCGGCTTGCACCGCCTCATTGCTGTTTCCTGCGCCCACAATGGCCAACGCAGCATTGAGCGGTATGCGGCCACTCTCCACCGCCACCATCAGGCGTTCCTCTCCATTTTTGATGAGCAGCATGATCCCCTGCACATATTCGACACTCAGGCCGGTTTTCTTGGCAATGGTTTTCTTGTCATAGCCTTTGGCCACCAATTGCTGAATGCCTGCCAGGAGTTCGAGGGGGCTGGATTTGCGACGGGCAATGTTTTCCACCATGCTCATGATGAATGCGTCTTCATCGCTGACATCAACCACCAGGGCCGCAATGGTGGTCTCGCCCAGGGCCATGAAAGCTTTGAGTCTGCCCTCGCCACAAACGAGCACATATTTCTCTCCTCCGTTATCACCTGGGCGTGGGGTCACGGTAATTGGCTTCTTGAGTCCGACGGTTTTGATGTTCTCAACGATCTGCTCGAACACCTGCTTGTTGCGGTCTCGGGGATTGAGCACCTCAATTCGGTCAACGGGGATCATGCGTAAATTGCCCGATGGCTGCCTCGTGGTCATGACGCTCTCCGGATGCGGGTGCGTTGGGCCATGCCATAGAAATAGTCCAGGGTGTCAAAGCGGTAGCTCTCAATCTCAACAGCGTTGCGATCGGCCAGACTGATGCGCGACAGCCCAAAATTCAGGCGCGGCAGGAGGTAGTAATCCATTGGCGCATCGTTGGCATGATTCAGCCGCACCGCCACTGTGATGTCAGGGGCCAAGCTGGTGTCAAACCGCACCTTCCAGCGGTTGCGCCCGTTGTCATGGGTTTGGCAGCGCGCCAGCACCAACGACACTGTAAATTCTTGGTTGACCAGCAGCAGATCGGTGGCGGGATCGCGCTCAATGCGTCCACCCAGCTCGCCAATGGCTTTTTCTGTCTGGGTCACGATTTGAGGGTGCAGTCGCCTGAGAAACTGGTTGGCTTCCAAATAGCGGTAGTCCCGGTCGGGCGTAAATCCCACCGTCTGGTAGGCGCGAATCAAGCTTCCGAATTTATGGATATAGGCTGATGAGGAGGGCATACCTTCCGTCTCATCAATGACCAGCCCGGACAAAAAGCCCCGGTGCTCAAAGAGGTTGCGCAGCTTTTCAATCAACTCCTCGCTGCTGTAACGGTGTGTGCGCCCGCGAATGATGCCCTGTGCCATGTAAAACACCTCAGGCGGCACGATTGCTTCGAAGGCACCTTCTTTTTTGACCCACTTGTCTGGCTGATTGACGATGCGCAGCATCTTGAGCTTGAACGAGATTCGGTTGAACACGTTGTTGCCGATGTACTTTTCGTTGGTCAACACTTCGTGCACGGTGGCCCGGGTCCAGTCGCGCCCCAGGTCGGTGCGCACGCCTTGCTCGTTCAGACGCGCCGCAATTTCTGATTCGCTCAAGCCATCATCGGTGAACCAGCGATAGGTTTGGAGCACGTTTTCCACCTCAACGTCGGGCCCGGGCATCAGGATGACCCGATCGGTTTGCAGGCTTTTATGCTCGCCGCGCGCCAGCTCCGCCTTCACGGATCCGGTCTGGTCCAGCAGCACGCGCCGCAACCCATAACCGGCAGGTCCCCCTTGGCGGTAGCCCAGCTCAATCAGTCGGCACTGACCGGCGAACACCTTGACGGAGAGTTCCCGGCTGTATTCACCGGCCATGGCGCGCTTAACGCCTTTGACGATGGTGGAAACAGGGGATCCGTCGTTGTCGAATTGCTCCGCAACGTACCGGACGTGAACGCCTTTCCGTTTGAGCAGGTATTCGTAATAAGCGGCTTCGTCAGCGTCCTGAAACCGTCCCCAGCGGCTGACGTCGTACACCAGTACCATTTGGAAGTCGACGGTGCCATCTTCTACGTCCTTGAGCAGTTTTTGGAGGGACAGACGACCGCCAATTTTGAGACCGCTTTTGCCATCATCGGCGTAGGTGCGAACGATTTCAATGCCTTGGAGCCGGGCGTAATCCCGGATTTTGTCGGCCTGGTTTTCGGTGGAGTACTGCTGGTGCTCCGTGGACATGCGGACGTATTCGGCAGCGCGAATGCGTTTGGACGGTTCCGGCTGATCTTCTGTGACCTCAATGTTTTGCATAGCACCCGATCGCTCAACGTTTGTAATGGGTGCTCTCGGGCCTGCGTTTCACTTCACCGCAAGCCGTGGCGCTGACCGTTGTCAGCGTCGACGTACTGGTGAGGCGTTTGCCATGCAGGTGTTCGGGAGCATATTTGGACGCAACGGTAATGCCAACGGGTCAATTCGTCGAACGAGTTATATCTTTGCACTCGTTCTTTTTGCACGGACAGTCGGCGCACACTGGAGAAATTTCGGCGATCCACTCGTCGCTCTTAGTAGAGTCCGTGTTGGGAATGAACTGGATCCGGTATAAACCTGACAACGGTGCCGGAGCAGTTTTGGAATCGATGGGCTGTTTTTTTGGTGCGGCTACGCCGTTGGCCCGGTACGCGCGCCAGTAGTCAGGATTGCGATCCAGCCAGGCTCTTTGGGCGCGGGATTTGTTGTCAAGGTACACCTCATCCGTGCGCGAACGTGTTTGCCGCCAAAGTTTGCGCCGGTCAGCTTGGCAGGCAGGTGATGAGCAGTAGGTTTGGTTTTTGACCCGTGGGTCTGGTGGGAAGGACTGGCCGCAGCAGGCGCAGATTTTGGGTTCCATTGGTGTTCTCCATACAAAGCCTGTATGGGAACTGGATGAGCAGGATGCGATAAACGCGAAGGAGATGAACTTGGCCGCATCCATCAGGGTGAAATCGCTTGCCGTTGCAAATCAAATTCATTGTGCTACAGTGTATTTACTGTGTAACACATGAGGTAGGTGCAATGAATGAAGCTACTTTTACCTTCCGAGTTGAAGAAGAGTTAAAAGAAAATTTTGCGACGGCCGCGAAGGCCCGCGACCGGACGGGTGCCCAGCTCTTGCGTGACTTCATGCGCGACTTCGTTAAAAAGCAGCAAGAGGCCGCTGAGCATGATGTCTGGTTTCGTCGTCAGGTGCAGGTCGGGTTGGATTCTGCCAACGCGGGTAACTTGGTATCCGCAGAGGATGTCGAGGCAGAATTTTCCAAGCGCCGAGAGCAAACACGGCAAAAGTTCAAAACTAAATCGTGAGGCTTTTTTGGACACCTGAAGCGCTCGATGACCGCCGCGCGATCTATGACTACATTGAGGCTGACAATCCCAGGGCAGCGCTGATGCTGGATGAGCTATTTTCTGAGAAAGTCCGGCATCTGATTGATCACCCCGGACTTGGTCGGATCGGGCGCATCACTGGCACGCGTGAGCTGGTGGTTCACAAAAACTACATTCTGATTTACGACACCACGGTCGAACAAGTGCGCGTCTTGAGAGTACTCCATGCCGCCCGGCAATGGCCGCCAGCTGATCATTGATGCCCGTTGATTGCTTGCTTACCTCTCGTCGATGATTGTCACAATGTGAAACGGACAATTGCCAAAAGCGGGGACAAACGAACTATACTTGCCCAACGATGTTGGAGAATGGATTTGAACCCAGGACCCTTTTCCACCACCACCGCACCTGACAAAGGCCGCTAACGAGAGTTAGCGGCCTTTTTCTTTGGAAAAAAGGATGTTACCCATGCTGAAAGTAAAACCAGTCTCCCCTGAACGCTTGCCGGATCTGTTGCGGCTGATGCCCAAGGCGGAGTTACACATGCACATTGAAGGCTCGCTGGAGCCGGAGTTGATGTTTGCCTTGGGGTTGCGTAATGGGGTTTCGATGGCCTACCCAGATGTGGATTCACTGCGCAGCGCCTATGTCTTTGACAATCTTCAGGATTTTCTGGATATCTACCACGCCGGTACGCTGGTGCTGCGCACCGAGCAGGATTTCTATGACATGGCGCATGCCTATCTGGCGCGCGCGGCAGCCGACAACGTGGTGCATGCCGAGATTTTCTTTGATACCCAGACGCATACCGGTCATGGCCTGAGCACGGAAGTGGTCATCAATGGACTGCACCGCGCTTGTGTTGATGCCCGTGCCGAATTTGGCATGAGCGCGTCCTTGATTCTTTGTTTTCTCCGCCATCTGAGCGAAAAAGAGGCCTTTGAGTGTCTGGAGCAGGCCTTGCCGCTGCGTGACAAGCTGCTGGGGGTGGGTTTGGCGTCGAGTGAGTTGGGCCATCCACCGGAAAAGTTTGCCCGCGTGTTTGCCCGAGCCCGCGCGCTGGGCCTGCGGCTGGTGGCCCATGCGGGCGAGGAAGCCCCCCCGGCTTACATCTGGAGTGCGTTGGATGCGCTCAAGGTCGAGCGCATCGACCATGGGGTACAGGCAACGCGCGATCCGGCCCTGATGGCACGTCTGGTCAAGGACCGCATTCCACTCACGGTCTGCCCGCTCTCCAACCTGAAGCTGCGGGTGTTTCCCACGCTGGCCGAGCACAATCTGGGTCGCCTGTTGGCGGCCGGTATCGTGGCCACCGTCAATTCGGATGATCCTTCTTACTTTGGTGGCTACATCAACCAGAACTTCACCCAGACCTTTGCCGCCCTGAATTTGGGGGCCCAGCACGCCTACCAATTGGCGCACAACAGTTTTGAGGCAAGTTTTATGGATGATTCTCTCAAGCGCCAGTACATCGACCGCTTGACGGGCGTCTTCGAGACGTTTCAGTGATTATTTTGGGCTAACTTGCCGCAACCCCTGCACCGTTAAAATAGCCCCAAGGTCCGCTGCTCCGGCGGGCCTTGTTATTTGTGTTTCGGAGCCATGTAGAGGACCACCATGTACAAAAACCTCGTAGCCGCGCTTGCGGCCGCCTGTTTTATTTCGCCCGTTTTTTCGCAAACTGCCCCGTCGGCCGCCGCCGCCAAAGAACCGCTGCAAGTCGGTTTTGTCTACGTGGCGCCGCTGACCGATGCCGGTTGGGTGCGCCAGCATGATGAGGGCCGCCGGACCGTGCAGGCGGCCTTGGGCGCCCGGGTTAAAACCACCTATGTCGAAAACGTAGCTGAAGGGGCTGATGCCGAACGCGTGATTCGCGATTTGGCGGCCACCGGGCACAAGCTCATTTTCACGCCCAGTTTCGGCTACATGGAGCCGACGCTCAAGGTGGCGCAGGAATTTCCGGATGTTAAATTTGAGTCCATCACCGGCTACAAGACGGCACCCAATGTCGCTGTGGCCAATGCGCGCTATTACGAGGGCCGCTACCTGGCGGGCATCGCCGCCGGGCGCATGACGCGCACCAACCTGGCGGGCTACGTCGCGGGCTTTCCGATTCCTGAAGTGCTGCAGGGCATCAATGCCTTCACTTTGGGGATGCGTTCAGTCAACCCCAGGGCCGAGGTCAAAGTGGTGTGGCTCAATGTCTGGTTTGATCCGACGCGCGAGCGTGACGCAGCCATGACGCTGTTCAACCAAAACGTGGATGTGATTGCCTTTCACACCGGTTCATCGGCCATCATGGCCGCGGCGCAGGAGCGCGGCAAACTGGCGGTAGCCTACCACTCGGACATGCGAAAAATTGCCCCTGATGCGCAAATCGTGGCGGTAACCCACCAATGGGGCCAGTACTACACCCAGCGCACCCAAGCCGTGCTGAACGGCACCTGGCAGAGTGGCGCCGTTTGGGGTGGCGTCAAGGAGGGCATGATCAAGGTCGACGGCTTTGGCGCCAAGGTGCCCAAGGCCGTGCAGGCCGAAGTACTGGCACGACAAAAGGACATTGCGGCGGGCAAACTGCATCCGTTCCATGCCACGAACACCGTGCTGGACAACGAAGGCAAAGAGGAAATCGCCAGGGGGCAGACGCTTAACGACGATCAGATTCGCAAAATGAACTGGTTGGTGCAAGGGGTGCAGGGCAAACTGCCCTGACGTTTGCTTGCCAAAGCGGACACGGCGCCGGGCCTAATTTGACGCCGTGTCAGGGTTGGGCCGGGGCGAGCGGTTAAGCTCATTCACCATGAAAGCCTACCGCGCCGCCATCCTCCGTTTTGCCCCTGATCGCGAACCTCGCCCTTCGGCGATATTTGAAGAAGATGGCCTGCTGGTCGTCGGGCCGGATGCCCATGGCACGCAGGTGGTGCAGGCGGTGGGAGCGTACCGCGATCTGCGGGACCAATGGCCCGATGTCGCGCTGGAACAGCTGCCGGGGCGCATCATCGCCCCCGGCTTTGTGGACATGCACATCCACTTCCCGCAGACGAACATCATCGGCTCACCCGCTGACGGCTTGTTGCCGTGGCTGAAGTACTACACCTTTCCTGAGGAAAAACGCTTTGAAGCCCCCGATTACAGTGAGCAAGCAGCTGCGTTTTTCATAGCGGAACTGTTGCGCAACGGCGTCACCACCGCGCTGGCGTTTGCCACCTCGCACAGCGAATCGGTCCAGGCCCTGTTCACCGAGGCGCACGCCCGGCAGCTGCGCCTGATCACCGGCCTGTGCCTGATGGACCGCAATGCCCCGGTCGAGGTGCTCAATCGTGCCGCCGCCGATGGTTCACATAACGCAACCGAACAAAGCCTGAGGGACACCGAGGCATTGATCAAACAGTGGCACGGCAAGGGTCGGCTGGGCTATGCCATCACGCCGCGGTTTGCCCCCAGTTGCAGCGAGGTCCAGCTGCGCGGCGCCGGCGAGCTGGCCGCCAAATACCCCGAGGTCTGGATTCAGTCGCA
>Ga0209724_1001533_pt1 | contig 20843 bp, 18 predicted proteins | sample grotaG_FD_184143 | JGI IMG/M metagenome (GOLD analysis project Ga0209724, IMG submission 184143) | Glacier valley bacterial and archeal communities from Borup Fiord, Nunavut, Canada, to study Microbial Dark Matter (Phase II) -... | ecosystem: Environmental > Aquatic > Freshwater > Ice > Glacier ...
GCCGCGAATGCAGGTGGCCGTTGCCGTGGCGGGTAGTGAACATCGCGAACTTGATGTCCTTGATCATCTTCCAGAGGTGCTCGCGCGTGGCGCCGGTGTCGTCGTTCATCTCGATGTCTCTCGCTCGGGGAATGCCGCCAGGATGGGCGTCGAAATCATTGAATCACCGGACGAAAGAAAGCCCGGTCAGGCATGACCCGACCGGGCTGTAGGACGGCTTCGTTTCGAAGGGCGCCTACGTCACTTCTTCATCGGGGCGCTGGCGGCCATGCCGTCGCCCTTCATCATCCCGTCGGACTTCATCATGCCGTCCTTCTTCATCATGTCGGCGCACATCGTGTCCTTCTTCATCATGGCGTCGTCCTTCTTCATGCCGTCTTTCTTGGCCATGGCCATGTGGTCCTTGCACTGCTGCATCGACATCATTCCGTCGTGCTTCATCATGCCGTCCTTCTTCTCGTCCATCGCGAGGGCGCTGGTGGCAGCGAGCGTTAGGCAGCTCGACATCAGGAGGGTGGCAAGAGTCTTCATAGGGGATTCTCCAAAAGTTGCGGGTTCGGTCGGGTCGCTTCACCGGCGTCGTTCTTACAGCCGCGCGATGTGACGTAGCAAAAGTCTGGCGCCGATCTCGATGGCGCCTTGTGGGCGACCGCCCTCATGCGCTGTCGGACGAGGAGAAGTGCGCAGCGGCCTGGCGCAGGTCTTGGAGCCACGCTTCGTAGGCGGCTGCCTTGTCGGCCGGCTCCATGCGCAGCAGCGCCGAGGGATGCAGCGTGACGAGCACCCGCCTGCCATCGGGCCGCCTGAGGATGCGGCCGCGTTCGCGCGTCACCGCCACCGGGCTGCCCATCAGCTGGCGCGCCGCGGTGGCGCCGAGGGCGACCAGCAGGCCGGGGTCGACGAGCCCGATCTCGCTTTCCAGCCAATGCAGGCAGGCCGCCGCCTCCTGCTGCGCCGGCGTCTTGTGGATGCGGCGCTTGCCGCGCAGCTCGAACTTGAAATGCTTGACGGCGTTGGTGATGTAGACCTGCTCGCGCGGGATGGCGAGCTCGCCGAGCGCGCGTGCGAACAGCTGCCCGGCCGGCCCGACGAAAGGCCGACCCTGCAGGTCTTCCTGGTCGCCCGGCTGCTCGCCCACGAACATCAGCGTTGCGCGCTTCAGGCCCTCGCCAGGCACCGCCTGCGTGGCGTGCTCGCCGATCGGGCATTCTCGACAGCGCTCGATCGCGTCGCGCAAGGCCGGCAGCGATGACGGCGCCTCGCCGTTCGGCGGCGGCTCATGGCCAGCGGCGGTTTGCGGCTTCGTCGGCGCGATGCGCCGCGTCGGCTCGCTCGGGCCACGCTCGATCATGGTCATGCTCCGTTCACCGGCACGCGCCGTCAGCGGGTCGATCAGCTGCGCTTCCGGCAGGTTCGGCCAGTAGCGCTTCGGCATCTCCTTCTGCATCATCTTCAGCTTCAGCCGCGCCGGGTTGAAGATGTTCTCGTAGTAGGTGAGCCAGAGCTTTTCGCCGGCGTCGGGCGGCGGTGCTTCGTCGCGGCGACCGCCGGGGCCGAGGGCCAGCACGGAGCCGTCCCAACGGACGCTGCGCTCGGGCGTGAGGATGGCCCAGCGCATGGCGGTGAAGCGGCGCGCGAAGAACGGCGCCGTCGCCTCGACAATGTGGTGCTCGGGCTCGAACCAGGCGACGTGCAGCGGCTCGCGATCCGGGTCGTCGACGACGGTGCGAAAGCGCACGAAGGCCTTCATCTTGTGCATGTCGCGGCGCACCGCCTGCGCCATCTGCTGCGCCTGGACCCAGTCGACATCGAGCGGATCGCCGCGCAGGCCGGGCTCGATCTGCAGCCGCCAGAGCAAGCGGTAGAGCAGGCCGAAGCGACCGGCGTCGCTGTGCAGGACGACGCTTTCGGCAAGCGGCATGTAGCTCGCCGGGACGTTGACGGGCGGCGCCGCCACCCCCGCCACATCCGCTGCATTCGACGGGGCGTCGGCCGCCGCCGCGCTCTCGAAAAGATCGCCTTCGGCATCGTCGGCCGTGTGCCACGCGACGAATTCGGGCGCGACCTGCTGCGACCAGAGAAGGCGGCAAGCGCGCCGGAAGCCGTCGAAGTCGATGGCTCCGGCGAGGGTGATGGACCGCAGGTCGTTCGTGCCGGGGGCCGCCGCCATGCGACGAGCTTAGCCCGCCAGCGCTGCCGTTGCAGGCACTGCGTCTTCGTCGCCGAACAACGACGCCTGCGCATTCGCCGACGCCGGCCGCGGCGCCAGCCGCTCGCGCAGGTCGGCGGCGGTGAGCGCGTTGCCGGGGCGATGGTCGGCAAGCTCGACGAAGGGCAGCACCTTGGCGAGCGGCACGTGGAGGCGGTCGAGGTCGATGGCGCGCAGGCGGCGGACGCGGCGCGCCTGCAAGATGCGACCGACCGCCTTGACGCCGAGGCCCGGCACGCGCAGCAGCATCTCCTTTGCCGCCCGGTTCAGGTCGACCGGGAACTGCTCGCGGTGAACAAGGGCCCAGGCCAGCTTCGGATCGATGTCGAGGGCGAGCATGCCGTCGCTCTCGGCGACGATCTCTTCATGGCCGAAGCCGTAGAAGCGCATCAACCAGTCGGCCTGGTAGAGCCGGTGCTCGCGAACCATCGGCGGTGCCTTCAGCGGCAGCGCCCGGGCCGAATCGGGGATCGGGCTGAACGCCGAGTAGTAGACGCGCTTCAGCCGATACGAGCCGTAGAGCGTGGCGCTGGTGGTGAGGATGAGCGTGTCGGTGGCGGCGTCGGCGCCGACGATCATCTGCGTGCTCTGGCCGGCCGGCGCGAAGCGCGGCGGCCGCGCGCGTTTGGGCGGCAACATGATCTGCGACGTCACCGGCTGCGGCTTCGCCGCCTGCTTGGCATCGTCGATGTGGGTGCGCAGCCGCGCCATGGAACGGCGGATGGCGGCGTTGTCCTTTTCCGGCGCCAGCTCGGCCAGGCCGGCGGCGGTCGGCAGCTCGATGTTGATGCTGAGGCGATCGGCATAGCGCCCGGCCTTCGCGAGCAGCTCGGGGCTGGCTTCGGGAATGGTTTTCAGGTGGATGTAGCCGCGAAAGTCGTGCTCCTCGCGCAGCACCCGGGCCACCTCGACGACGCGCTCCATCGTGTAGTCGGGCGACTGGATGATCCCGGAGCTGAGGAACAGGCCTTCGATGCAGTTGCGGCGATAGAAGTCGAGCGTGAGCTGCACCACCTCGTCGACCGTGAAGCGGGCCCGCTGCACATTGCTCGAGACGCGGTTCACGCAGTACAGGCAGTCGAAGGTGCAGAAGTTCGTGAACAGGATTTTCAGCAGCGAGATGCAGCGACCGTCGGGCGCGTAGCTGTGACAGATGCCGGAGCCTTCGGTCGAGCCGATGCCTTTGCCGCCGACCGAGTTGCGCTTGGTGGTTCCGCTCGAGGCGCACGAGGCGTCGTACTTGGCCGCGTCGGCAAGGACGGCGAGCTTCTCCTGGAGGTCCATGGCTGGATGAATATACAGTGGCCTCGCTGCCGCTGCTCGCCTGTGGCTTCAGCGCTTCGCGAACACCACGATGTGCTGCCACGGCAGCGGCTCGGCGACCCGCTCGAGCACCAGCGGCTGCGCCGCGACCTCGCGCCGAAGCTGCTCGACGCTCATCTTGTGCAGCGCCTTGATCGGCACCGACGCGTCCTCGGCGCGGTACTCGACGAAGACGACGCGGCCGCCCGGCTTCAGCGCCTTGACGATGCTGGCCAGCACCTCGTAAGGAAACTCGAGCTCGTGATACACGTCGACCAGGATCGCGAGGTCGATGCTCGCGGCCGGAAGCTTCGTGTCGCTCGCGGTGGCGAGCACGGGCTCGATCTGGGCGAGACCGTCTTTCGTGGCGAGGTCGGCGAGCATGCGAACCATCTCGGGTTGCACGTCGACGGCGAAGACCTTGCCTGCGGGTCCGACGAGTCGCGCCATGCGCCGCGTGATGTAGCCGGTGCCGGCGCCGACATCGGCCACGCGCATCCCCGCCGCGAGGCGCAACTCGGGCAGCAGCAGGTCGGTGCGCTCTTCCTGCTCGCGCTCCGAACGCTCGAGCCATGCTGCGCCCTGCCAGCCCATGACCTGCGCGATCTCGCGGCCCATGAAGCGCTTGCCGATGCCGTCGGCCGACGGCGTGCCGGCAACATAGCGCGGCGTGGCGGGTTGCGCGAAGGCGAACGCCGCGGTGGACGCGAGTGCACCGGCGACGACAGCTCGCCGGCCGATCAACGCGCTGCCTTTTTCGCCGGCGCCTTCTTGCCGGTCGTCTTGCCCGGCGCCTTCTCGGTCTTCTTCGCAGCGTCGAACGACGCTTCGGTCGGTGCCCCGGCCGAGCCGGGCTTCCTCATCTTCTCGGCGCTGCCGTGGGCGATACGCTCCTGCTTGGCGTGGATGTTGGCGTAGAGGCCGGGCTTCTTCTTCGCTGCGGGCATGGCGGTCATTGCGAGAGTGGCAGAAGCGATCACGTTGGCACGTTGAATACCTGCCGCAGATAGGCCAGGAAGGTCTCGTCGTCGCAGAGCAGCTTGCCGGGGCTGTCGGAGAGCTTGGCGACCGGCTGCCGATTGGCGTGGGTGAGCTTCATGACGATGTGCAGCGTCTTCAGGCCCATGTCGTTGGTGAGGTTGGTGCCGATGCCGAAGCCGCACGGCGCCCGGTCGGCGAAGTGGCGGTAGAGCGCGAACGACTTGTCGAGGTCGAGACCGTCGGAGAAGACGAGGCGCTTGGTGCGCGCGTCGATGCGCATCCGTTCATAGTGGGCCAGCGCCTTCTCGCCCCACACGAAGGGATCGCCCGAATCGTGGCGCAGGCCGTCGAAGAGCTTGGCGAAATAGAGGTCGAAGTCGGCGAGGAAGGCGTCCATGCCGACGACGTCGGTGAGCGCGATACCGAGGTCGCCACGGTACTCCTGGACCCAGCTCTCGAGGGCGGCCTTCTGGAAGTCGCGCAGGCGCACGCCGAGGGTCTGGAAGGTCTGCAGGTACTCGTGCGCCATCGTGCCGATCGGCACCAGGCCGAGGTCGCGCGCGAACAGTACGTCGGAGGCGCCCTTGAAGAATTGCGGCACCTCGCGCTTGAGCGTCGTCAGCACCTCGCGATGCCATTCGCCCGAGAAGCGCCGGCGCACGCCGAAGTCGAAGAACTCGAACGGCGTCGCCCGCTTCGGCTCGCGCTCGAAGGCACGCAGCTGTTCGACCTTGGCGGCGAGGCGCTTGCGGCCCTCGACCAGTGCGACGGCCGCGTCGAAGCGGCGGAAGTACAGCTCGTTGACGATCGCCAGCACGAAGATCTCGAACGCCATCACGTGCACCTGCGGGCCGCTGGCGACGATCTCGAGGCCGGCGCCGTCGGCGGCAGCACGGGCGCTGATGAAGTCGCGCTGGAAGCGGAAGATGCGCAGGAAGTCGACGAAGTCGGAGCGGATGAAGCGCAGCGACGAGAGGTAGCTCAGCTCGTCGGCACGAAAGTGCAGCGCGCAGAGGGCGTCGAGCTCGCGGTCGATGTCGGGCACCAGCTCGGCCAGCGGATAGGCCGGCGCGTTACGGCACACGAAGGTGTACTCGGCCTGAGTTTCGGGGTGGCGATGCAGCATCGCCTGCCACATCGTGAACTTATAGAGATCGGTGTCGAGCAAGCTCGTGATGACGGGGCGCATCGGCACTTTCCGGGCAGCGGTGGCCGACGATAGCAAGCGCCGCCGCGGCGTGCGGTCAGGGAATGCTCAGGAGCACGCGATCGCCGTCGAGCCGCACCGGATAGACCTGAAGGGCGTCCTTGGCCGGCGCGCAGGTCGCCTCGCCGCTGCGGATGTCGAAGCGGCCCTGGTGGTGCGGGCACTCGATCTCGTGGCCTTCGAGGAAGCCGTCGCACAGGCGCGCCTGGCCGTGCGTGCAGATGTTGTCGGTGGCGAAGACGACGCCGTCGACGAGGTAGATGGCGATCTGGCGAGGGCCGACCTCGACGGCGATCGCATCGGTGGCAGCGAACGCGTCGAGGCTGGCGACCTGTTGCTCGCTCATCGGGGCGGTTGCCTCAGGCCGCGACGTAGCCCGCTCGCGCCAGCGGCAGCCGGCGCACGCGCGGCACGCCGAGCCGGGCCATCGCGTTGGCGACCGCCGGCGCCAGCGGCGGCAGGCCGGGCTCGCCGACGCCCGTCGGCGCCGCATCGCTGGCGACGATGTGAACCTCGACCTTCGGCATCTCCTGGATGCGCAGCGCCTTGTAGGTGTCGAAGTTGCGGTTGACGGCGCGACCGCCCTTGACCTCGACCTCGCTGTAGTACATCGCGCCGAGGCCGAAGCCGATGCAGCCTTCCATCTGGGCCCGGATCACGTCGGGGTTGACGGCGACGCCGCAGTCGACCGCGCAGACCACGCGCTCGACCCGGACCTTGCCGTCCTGCATCGACACTTCTGCAACCTGGGCGACGAAGGTGCCGAACGACTCGTGCACGGCGATGCCTTGCGCGATGCCCGGCTTCGCAGGCTTGCCCCAGCCCGCCTTCTCGGCCGCGAGCTTGAGAACGCCGCTCGCGCGCTCGCTCTTGTCGAGCAGCGCCAGCCTGAACGCGACCGGATCCTTGCCGGCCGCGGCGGCGAGCTCGTCCATCATCGTTTCCATCACGAAGGCGGTATGGGTGCTACCCACTGAACGCCACCAGAGCGGCCGCACCGGCAGCACCGGCGAATGCAGGTCGCCGCTCATCGACGGGATCGCATACGGCGTCGGCGCCACGCCTTCGACCGAGGTCGGATCGATGCCGTCTTTCAACATCCCGGCCATCGGCCCGCCGGCCATGATCGACTGGCCGACGATGGTGTGCTTCCAGCCGGCGATCTTGCCGGTGGCATCGAGGCCGACCTTGACGGCGTGCACGTAGGCCGGCCGATAGAGGCCGGCGCCGGTATCGTCTTCGCGCGAGAACTGCAGTCGCACCGGCGCACGGCCCTGGATGGCGACGGCGACGTTGACGGCGGCGACCGTGAAGTCGCTCCAGCTGTTGGCGCGGCGGCCGAAGCTGCCGCCCGACACGAGCGTATGCAGCAGCACTTTTTCTTGCGGCAGGTTCGCGGCCTTGGCGGCGAACATCTGGTCGAAGGTCGGGAACTGATGGCCCGACCAGGTCTCGAGCATGCCGTCGTGCAGCCAGGCGATGCAGTTCATCGGCTCCATCGCGGCGTGGGCGAGGAACGGGAATTCGTAGACGGCCTCGATCGTCTTCGTGGCCGCGGCCGGTGCCGGCTCGGTCTTCGCGGGGCGCGTGAACGGCGTTCCCGGCGTCGCGGCGGTGGCGCGGTACTGCGCCAGCACCGCTTCGCTGTCCATCGACGCGCCGGCCGATTCGTCCCAGCTCACCCTGAGCGCCTTGCGCCCTTGCAGCGCCGCCCAGGTGCCCCTGGCGACGACGGCGATGCCTTCCGGCACCTGCACGACATCGGTCACGCCGGCGACCTTGCGCGCATCGGCCGCGTCGAACGAGATCACCTTGGCGCCGAACGACGGCGGGAACGCGATCACCGCCGTGAGCAGCCCCGGCAGCTTGTGGTCGATGGTGTAGACGGCGGTGCCGTTGCACTTCGACGGTGAGTCGACGCGTGGCGTCGCCTTTCTCTCACCGACGAGATCCTTGCCGATCAATGTGAACTGCGCGGGCTTCTTCAGTACCACGTCTTTCGGGGCCGGCAGGCGGCCGGCGGCAGCGGCCATCTCGCCGTAGGTCGCGCGCTTGCCCGAGCGATGCGACAGCACGTTCTTCGAGGTCGTGATCTCGGCTGCCGGCACCTTCCAGGCCTCGGCCGCAGCGGCGACGAGCATCGCCCGTGCGGTCGCGCCGGCATTGCGCATTTGCAAGAAAGAGTTGGCGATGGCGGTCGAACCGCCGGTGCCCTGAAGCGGTCCGAAGGCGAGGTTGTTGTAGAGCGTCGGGTCGGAGGGCGCGTACTCGGTGCGCACCAGTGACCAGTCGGCGTCGAGCTCGTCGGCGGCGAGCGTCGCCAGGCCGGTCGTGTTGCCTTGGCCCATCTCGTGGTGCTTGCAGACGATGGTGACGAGGTTGTCGTTGCCGACGCGAACGAACGCGTTCGGCGCCAGCGGCGCGCCGGCGAGTGGTGCGGCGCGGCTGTCGAGCGGCATCGCCGCGGCGGCGCGGCCGGCCGGCAGCCAGCTGAAGCCGACGACGAGGCCGGCGCCGCCGCCGCTCCTCAGGAAATCGCGGCGCGAGAACGGCGGCGCGGAGTCGCGTCGCGCCGAGGCGAGCACTTCGGCGAGGGCGGTTTGCTGGTCGAGGCTGAGTGCGTGCATGGCGGCGGCCTCAGGCGGCGAGCTGCTTCGACGCCACGTGGATCGCGGCGCGGATGCGGTGGTAGGTGGCGCAGCGGCAGATGTTGCCGGCCATCGCGTGGTCGATGTCGTCGTCGCTCGGCATCGGTTTTTTCTCGAGCAGCGCCACCGCCGACATGATCTGGCCCGACTGGCAGTAGCCGCACTGCACGACGTCGAGTGCGACCCAGGCCTGCTGCACCGCCTTCGCGGCCGGCGAGCCGAGGCCCTCGATCGTCGTGATCTTCTTGCCGACCATCGCCGACACCGGTGCCGAGCACGAGCGCAACGGCACGCCGTCGGCATGCACGGTGCAGGCACCGCACTGGGCGACGCCGCAGCCGTATTTCGTGCCGGTCAGGCCGAGGTCTTCGCGTATCACCCAGAGCAACGGGGTGTTCGGATCGGCATCGACGTTTCGGGTCGTGCCGTTGATGTTCAGGGCCAGCATGAAAGCTCCGCAATGCAGTGCCGGCGCGGGCCAGCGGTCGATCGAGGGCGCGAGTATGCTCGCGCCTTTTGAATCTTGCGGGGAGCGCGGCGATGCACTCGAGCGGTGGATGGAGAGGCCGGGCGACGATGTTCGCGCTGCTGCTGACGACGACCGGCGCAGCCGCTGCCGCCGACCTGCGCGCGGCCGACAGCTTCACGGCCATCGCCGACCGCAACGAGCGTGCGCAGGCCCTGTTCGCCGAGGCCGGCAAGGTCATCGCGCACCCGCGCTGCATGAACTGCCACCCGGTCGGCGATCGGCCGACCCAAGGCCTCGACATGCATCCGCACAGCCCGCTGGTCGTGCGCGGTACCGACGACAAGGGCGCCATCGGCATGCGCTGCACGACCTGCCATCAAGACGCCAACTTCGAGCCGTCGAACGTGCCCGGCCACCCGCTCTGGCATGTGGCGCCGAAGTCGATGGCCTGGCAGACGAAGTCGCTGGCGCAAATTTGCGAGCAGATCAAGGACACGCGCCGCAACGGCGGCAAGACGCTGGCGCAGATCGAGGAGCACATGGCCCACGACAGCCTCGTCGGCTGGGCCTGGATGCCCGGCGGCACGCGCGAGCAGGCACCGGGAACGCAGGCGCAGTTCGGGGCGCTGATCTCGGCCTGGGTCGCGAGCGGGGCGGCCTGCCCGCGTTGAAGGGTAGCGGGTCTCTCGCTACCTCTTCACGGCCCGGCCCGCCACCAGCATCTGGTATCGCTGATCGCGGTGGTCGAGCTCGTCCTTCCTGAGGTCGTCGCAGCACAGGCCTTGCAGGAATGCGGTCGACGCCAGCACGTTACCGTAGGCCTCGACCTCGACGTTGTCGCTGCCGAACGGCTCGCCGAGCATGCGCCCCAGCGACTGCGCCGTGAAGCGCCAGTACTCGCCCCAGCGGTCGCGGTCGTACGGGCTCATCTGACTGATGCCGGGCACGGTGGTCAGCAGCACGCCGCCCGGCCTGAGGATCCGGTGGATCGTCTTCACGGCCTGCTGTACGTCGTAGATGTAGGTCAGCGTCTGCGTGCAGATGAAGCAGTCGAAGGTGTCGCTGGGCAGGTCGTTGGCGGCGCCGAGGTCGCCGATGAAAGTGGCGCGTGGGTTCGAGCCGTCGACGTGGAGGATGTCGCTGGCGGCGACGCGGCTGCCGCCGTACTGCACGGTGTAGGCGTCTTCCGCGACCTCGAGCACGCGGCCGCGGATGTCGCCGGCGTAGCGGCGCAGGAAGTCCTCGATGTAGTGGCGATCGACCGGTTTGCCGCGGCCTAGGCCGAAGCCGGAGTCGATGGGCGTGACGCGGCGCAGGTCACCGAGATCGAGGGCAGGGTGGGAGACGTTCATGCGCGTACTCGCAGCGTCGAAACGATCCCCGCAGCAATCGACGCGCCCGCCTGCGGGACAATCCGCGGCCGAGTGCCTCGATCCTGAATCCACGCCCATGAAGTCCACACCGACGATCGTTCTTGCCCTGGCCGCGACGCTGGTCTCCTGCAGCGCGCCGCTTTCGTCGCCGCTCTTTTCTACCTTCGCGGCCGCCGCCGGCGACCGCCGTGCGATCGACCGCATCGACACGGTGGTCGTCATCTATGCGGAGAACCGGGCCTTCGACACCCTGTACGGCCTTTTCCCCGGCGCCAACGGCATCCCCGGAGTCAACCCGAGCGCCGTCGGCCGGATCGCGCCGCAGCGCGACATCGACGGCTCCGTGCTGCCGGCCCTTCCGCCGGCCTGGGGCGGCCTGACCGCGAACGGCCAGCCGCTGACCGTGACGCAGGCGCAGTCGGCCGGCATGCCGAACCGGCCGTTCCAGATCGACGGCGCCAACGCCATCGACGGCCGCGGCGTCGTCGTGCCGCAGACGGTGATGACGCGCAATCTCGTGCATCGCTACTACAACAACATGATGCAGATCGGCGGCGGCAGCAACGACCGCTTCGCCGCCTACTCCGACGCCGGCGGCCTGGCCATGGGCTACTACGACGGCAGCGGCATGGCGCTCTGGAAGATCGCCCGCCAGTACGTGCTCGCTGACAACTTCTTCATGGGCGCCTTCGGCGGCTCCTTCCTCAACCACCAGTACCTCGTCTGCGCCTGCGCTCCCGAATACCCCGGTGCCGACGCGGCCGGCTCGCCGGCCCGCGAGCTGATCTCCGAGATCGAGACCGATCGCGACGGCCGCTTCGTTCGCCTCGCCCCCGCCGCCGATGCCGCCAGCAGCGCCCTCGGCGGTGCGCCGCGCTACCGCCGCGACGGCAGCCTGACGCCGAAGGACGGGGCAGGGAAGATCCACGCCATCAACACCATGCAGCCGCCTTACCAGCCGAGCGGCCTGCCGCCGGCCGCAACGGGCGACAGCCGCTTCGCCGACCCGCAGCAGGCGACGACGCTGCCGGCGCAGACCGCCCCGACCATCGCCGACCGGCTCGACGCGAAGGGCGTGTCGTGGGCCTGGTACTCCGGCGCCTGGGCGACGGCCAGCGCCGGCGGCGCCGAGGGCCGCGCCGTCATCTACAAGGGCAAGGTGCAGTTCCAGCCGCATCACCAGCCGCTCAACTATTACGCCAGCTTCGACCCGGCCACGCGGGCCGCCTATCGCGCTGCGCACCTGAAGGACTTCGACCGCGACTTCCTCGCCGACGCGGCGGCCGGCAAGCTGCCCGCGGTCGCGTTCTACAAGCCGCAGGGCAACCTCAACCAGCACCCGCAGTATTCCGTGATCGGCGACGGCGACGCCCACATCGCCGGCGTCATCGCGGCGCTGCAGAAGAGCCCGCAGTGGCCGCACATGATGATCGTCGTCACCTACGACGAGAACGGCGGCTTCTGGGATCACGCGCCGGTGCCGGCCGGCGACCGCTGGGGGCCGGGAACACGGGTGCCGGCGATCATCGTCTCGCCGCTCGCGAAGAAGGGCTTCGTCGACAAGACGCCCTACGACACCGGCTCGATCCTGCGCTTCATGACCCGGCGCTGGAACCTCGCGCCGCTGCCCGGCATCACGGAGCGCGACCGCGCGTTCGCCGCCCATGGCCAGCCGCCGATGGGCGACCTCGGCGCGGCGCTGGAGTCGCCGCCATGAGCCGCATCATCATCGTCGCCACCCTTCTGATCGCGAGTGCCATGACCGCTGCCCAACCCGTTCCCCAGCCGCCCGTGGCGCCTCGCGAAGCGAAAGACGTGACCGTCCACGGCGATCGCCGCATCGACGACTACTTCTGGATGCGCGAGCGCGACGACCCGCGCACGCTGCCTTACCTGAAGGCGGAGAACGCCTACGCCGATGCCTGGCTGGCACCGCACGCGGCCCTGAAGGAAAAGCTCTACCAGGAGATGTACGGCCGCATCCGGCAGGACGACGACTCGGTGCCCTACCGCAAGGGCGACTGGTGGTATTCGACGCGCACCGCGCAGGGCGATCAGTACCCGCGCTACATCCGCCGCCGCGCCGCCTGCGCCGATCGCCGCTACGACACCGCGGGCGCCGACCAGACGATGCTCGACCTCAACGAGATGGCGCGCGGCAAGGCGTTCCTGCGCCTCGGCCAGGCGGCCGTGAGCCGCGATGCTTCGCGGCTGGCCTACACCGTCGACTTCACCGGCGGTCGCGACTTCGCCCTGCACGTGCGCGACCTCGCCAGCGGCCGCGACGACGCCTGGTCGGTGTCCGAGGTCTCGTCGGCGGCCTGGGGCAACGACAGCCGCACGATCTACTACACGACGATGGACGCGACCAAGCGCTCCAACCGGCTCTGGCGCCACGTCCTCGGCGACACCGGTGCCGACCTGCTGCTGCTCGAGGAGAAGGACGAGCTGTTCGACATCGGCGTCGACAAGACCCGCGACGAGCGTTTCGTGACCGTGCTCGCCGAGAGCAAGGACTCGAACGAGGTCCGGGTCATCGACGCCGACGCCACCGCGGCGACCGTCGCGATGCGCACGGTCATGCCGCGCCGCGCCGACATCGAGTACCACCTCGATCACCGCGCCGGCAGCTTCTACGTGCGCATCAACGACACCGGTCGCAACTTCCGCCTCGTCAGGCTCGATGCGGCGAAGCCCGACCTGGCACGCGCCGAGGAGCTGGTCGCGGCGCGCGACGACGTCATGCTCGACGACATCGACGTGTTCTCGCATCACCTCGTCGTCACCGAGCGCGTCAAGGGCAGCCTCGAGCTGCGGGTGCTCGACCTCGAGCGCGGCGGCGAGCACCGCGTCGCCTTCGACGAGGCCGCCTACGCCGTGCACGCCGCCGGCAACGCCGAGTTCGACACGACGACGCTGCGCTTCGAATACACCTCGCTGACGACGCCGGTCTCGACCTACGACTACGACCTCGCGAGCCACGAGCGCGTGCTCAGGAAGCGCCAGCCGGTGCCCGGCTACGACCCGGCGCTCTATGCGAGCGAGCGCATCAGCGTCCGCGCCGCCGACGGCACCGAGATACCGGTCTCGCTGGTCTGGCGCCGCGACAGGAAGCCGGCCTCCGGGCCGCAGCCGCTGCTGCTCTACGGCTACGGCAGCTACGGCTACCCGATCGACCCCACGTTCTCGCAGACCCGGGTGTCGCTGCTCGACCGCGGCGTCGTCTTCGCGATCGCCCACATCCGCGGCGGCGGCGACCTCGGCAAGCGCTGGTACGAAGCCGCCAAGATGGCGACCAAGTCGACCACCTTCACCGACTTCATCGCCTGCGCCGAGGCGCTGATCGCGAGCGGCCGGACGAGTCCTGATCGGCTCGCGATCGAAGGCGGCAGCGCCGGCGGCCTGCTGATGGGCGCGGTCGTGAACCTGCGGCCTGAGCTCTTCAAGGCGGTGGTCGCCGAGGTGCCGTTCGTCGACGTCGTCAACTCCATGCTCGACGACACCCTGCCGCTCACCGTCGGCGAGTTCATCGAGTGGGGCAACCCGAAGATCGCCGCGCAATACGCGTGGATGCGCGCCTACAGCCCCTACGACAACCTGAAGAAGGGCGCCTATCCGTCGATGCTGGTGCGGAGCGGCCTCAACGACACGCAGGTCGCCTACTGGGAGCCGAGCAAGTACGTGGCGAAGATGCGCACGCTGAAGACCGACGCCAACCCGCTCCTCTTCAAGATCAACCTCGAGGTCGGCCACGGCGGCGCCTCGGGCCGCTTCGATTCGCTGCGCGAGATCGCGGAGGACGACGTGTTCCTGCTGGCGCAGCTCGGTCTTCTTTCGCCCTGAGGGTCATGCGGGCGGGCCTTCGGCGCGGCCTCGCTGCCGGCGTCGCCGTCTTCGTCGCGGTGGTCTGGGCCGCGACGCTGGCGGTGCGCTTCGGCGGCTCGGCGTGGTGGTGGCTCGAGCTGCTGCGCTTCCTGCCTGTGCCGTGGCTGCTCGCGCCGTGCGCACTGGTGCTGCTGCTGTCATGGCCGCTCGGGGCAAGGTGGCGGCTCGCGGCCGCGGCGACCTTCGCGCTGGTCGCGAGCGTCGGCATGGGCCTCGCCTGGCATGCCGGCGCCGCGCCGGTCGAAGGCAGCGTGCGCCTCATGACGTGGAACGCGAAGACGGTGCAGGCCAGCGAGCGCCGTGGCGGCATCGACGCGTTGCTGCGCGAGGTGGCGGCGCAGCGGCCGGACATCGTCGTGATGCAAGACGCCGATGCATTGCGCCGCAGTCACGACGCGTCACCGGCGGCGCCGATGTTCGGCCTGCCGCACGTGTGGGGTCAGGGCCAGTACCTCGTCGCCAGCCGCTTCCCGCTCGAACGCTGCACGGAGGTGACGGCCGGCAGCCTCGCCTATGCGCGCTGCACCGTGCGTGTCGCCGACTCTGCCGGCTTCGAGCTGCGATCGGTCCACTTCGAATCGCCGCGCGCCGGCCTGCTGGCGGCGCGCCGCGAAGGCGCAGGAGGCGTCGATACCTGGCGCGCCAACCTCGACGAACGCCTCCTGCAGTCGGCCGCCATGGCCGCGGCGCTGCGCGATGCGCCGCGGCCGCTCGTCGTGGCCGGCGACCTCAACGCGGCGGAGTCGTCCGACGTCGTCGGCCAGTTGCTCGGCGCCTCCCTGCGCGACGCCTTCTCGGTGGCCGGCCGCGGCTACGGCTACAGCTACGGCCACACGCTGAGGCCACGCTTCTCGTTCCTGCGCATCGACCACATCCTGGTGAGCCCGCAGGTCGCGGTGCTTCGCTGCTTCACCGGCACGGCCGATGCGTCCGATCACCGGCCGGTGATCGCCGACCTGGTTGTCGACCCGATGTCGCCGCATCGGTGACGCAATGTAAATAGCTCCCCGTTCAGGCTTTTTTTGCTTCGTTCGAGGCCGCCGCGGCCGATGTCTGATCACGTCCCAGACACGAGGCATGCTTCGATGAACATCTCCAGCGTTTCCGGCCCCGCCGCGGCCCTTCCCTGGGTCGCCCAGAAAACCGACCCGGCCCAGGATCCCGACGGCGACGCTCATGGCGGCGAGATCCGGCACCGCCACGGTGGCGGCCACATGAAGGATGCCGTCGCCGCTGCGCTGCAAGGCATCGGCGTGACGATCCCGCAGGCGAGAAGCGCCGCGACCGAAACCACGGCGACCCCATCGACCCCGGCCGCCGGCGCGAGCGGCGACGCGGGCAGCAACGGCGACAGCGCGGCCCGTGGCATCCGCCACGACGTGCGCCACCTGATGCACGCCTTGTTCGAGGCCGTCAAGGGCGAGACCCCGGCCACGTCGGGCACCGGCGCCGGCAGCACGAGCGCGCCGAACGGCAATGCCGGCGCCGCTGCCGGCGGCAACTCGGGTTTCGCGGGCAAGCTCGCCGCCCTCATCGCGCAGGTGTCCGGCGGCAACGCGCCATCGGAACTCCAGGCCGCCTTCTCGAAGCTCGTGACCGATGTGAAGGGCGCCGGCGGCGCGAACGCGGCACCGACCGGCCCGACCTCCGGTTCCAGCAGCGGCAATGCGCCCACGCTGCAGGCCTTTCTGACCCGCCTCCAGCAAAACCTCGGCTACGGTGCCAGCAGCCCGGCGGTCGGTTCGCTCGTCGTCGCCCAGGCCTGACGACCTTCTCGGTCAGACGTCGAAGAACACCGTCTCGTCGTCGCCCTGCAGGCGGATGTCGAAGCGATAGACGGCCGCGCCGTTCGCCGCCTTGGCGTCGAGGCGCTCGGCGACCAGCGTCTTGCGGCGCGCTTCCCACTCGATGAGGTTGATCACCGGATCCGTCGCGTTCGCTGCGGCCTCGTCGCTGAAGTAGATGCGCGTGTTGAGGCCGACGTTGATGCCGCGGGCGACGATCCAAGCGTTGACGTGCGGCGCCATCGTGCGGCCGTTGCGGCCTTCGACGGCGCCCGGCTTGACGGTTTCGAACGCGTAGACGCCGCTCTCGAAGTCGGTGCAGGCACGGCCCCAGCCGCGGAAGTGGGGGTCGAGCGGCTTGCCCGGCTGGCGATCGCCGGGGTGCGCGTATCGGCCCGCGGCGTTGGCCTGCCAGATCTCGATCAGCACGTCTTTGAGCACCGTGCCGATGCCGTCGAACACGCGGCCCTCGATGCGGATGCGCTCGCCTCTCGTCTCGGCCGAGACGAGCACCGGGCCGAAGTTGTTCTCGAAAATGTCGAAGCCGGCGGCTTCGGGCGCGAGGCCGATGTGGACGTAAGGCCCGGCCGTCTGCGACGCTGTTTCCCGCTTCATGCCGCCGCCTTCTGGACGTGGTTCTCGAAAAGAGTCGCGCGCTGGCCGCGCAGCACGATGTCGAAGCGGTAGGCGCGGCTGTCGAGCTGGACGAAGGCGGCGCTGTCCTGCAGCGCGATCAGGCCGCGGATCTGCTCCTCGCTCGGCACCACGCCGAGGATCGGGCAGGAGCGGATCAGCGGGTCGCCCTCGAAGTACATCTGCGTGACGAGACGCTGGACCCAGCCGTCGCCGCTGATTGCATAGTGGATGTGCGCCGGCCGCCAGTCGTTGACGCGGTTGCGCCAGGGATACGGGCCGGGCTTGATGGTGCGAAACGCGTAGTAGCCATCCGCGTCGGTGAGCATGCGGCCGCAGCCGCCGAAGTTGGGGTCGAGGGCGCCGATGTACTGGTCGCGCTTGTGGCGGTAGCGGCCGCTGGCGTTGCATTGCCAGACCTCGACGAGCGCGTTCTTCATCGGCCGGCCGAGCTGGTCGTGGACATGGCCGTGGACGACGATGCGCTCGCCGATCGGCAGGCCGCCCTTGGCGTAGTTGAGGATGAGGTCGTTGTCGTCCTCGCCGAGCTCGTCGGCAGTGAAGACGGGCGCTGTCACTTCCGATAGCGACTGCTGCAGCGAGATCAGCGCCAGCTTCGGGCTGCGCAGTACGCTGGTCTTGTAGGCCGGCGTCAAGGCGAGCGGGTGCGACGTGGTGTCGCGCATCAGGAATTCGGCGTCGGGTCGCGGCTCTCTTTGCAGTTCCATCATGGCGTTTCCTGCGCTGGGGTCGCGACGATTCTGCGCTTGCCGCCGAACAGCTTCTTCAACCATTGCACGCCGTCGTCGACGAAGGTGAACACGACCGGGATCACCAGCAGGCTGAGGAAGGTCGAGGTGATGAGGCCGCCGATGACGACGATCGCCATCGGCGCCCGGAAGCTCGGGTCGGTGCCGATGCCGAGCGCGATCGGCATCATGCCGGCGCCCATCGCTATCGTGGTCATGACGATCGGGCGGGCGCGCTTGTGGCAGGCGTCGAGCAGCGCCTCCATCCGGTTCATGCCGCGGTCGCGCCGGGCCATGATCGCGTACTCGATGAGCAGGATCGAGTTCTTGGTGGCGATGCCCATCAGCATGATCAGGCCGATCATCGACGGCATCGACAGTGCCGTGTGGGTGACGAAGAGCGCCAGGAAGGCGCCCGGGATCGAGAGCACCAGTGCAGCCAGGATCGTCACCGGCTGCACGAAGTCCTTGAACAGCAGCACCAGCACGACGTAGATGCAGGCGATGCCGGTGAGCATCGCCAGGCCGAAGCTGCCGAACAGCTCGGTCATGGCCTCGGCGTCGCCGACGGTGGTCTGCGTCACGCCGGGCGGCAGGGTGACGAGGCTCGGCAAGGCCAGGGCGTCCTTCTGCACCTGGCCGAGCGGCACGCCGTTGAGCTCGATCTCGAAATTGATGTTGCGCAGGCGGTCGTAGCGATCGATCTGCGCCGGGCCGCTGTCGACGGTCAACGTCGCGACGTTGCCGAGCATCACCGGCCCGCGCGCGCCGGGCACGGCGAGGCGAGACAGCAGGTCGAGGTCGGTGCGTGCGTTGGCGGCGAGCTTCACGACGACGGGCACCTGACGCTGCGACAGGTTGAGCTTGGCCAGGCCCTGGTCGTAGTCGCCGGCGGTGGCGATGCGCAGGGTGTCGGCGATCGCTGCCGATGTCACGCCGAGGTCGGCGGCACGCGCGAAGTCGGGCCGCACGATCAGCTCGGGCCGGACCAGGCTCGAGGTCGAGACGACGTTGCCGATGCCGGGAATCGTGCGCAGCTCCTGCTCGACGCGGCGGGCGTGCTCTCCGAGCACACGACCGTCTTCGCCGGCCAGCACCAACACGTACTTCTCGCCGCCGCCGGCGAGGCCGACCTTGACGCGCGCACCCGGCAGCACCACGAGGGCGTCACGCAGCTCCTGCTCGATGACCTGCTTCCTGACGCCGTGGCGCTCGCTGCGCGGTGTCATGTTGATCGTGAGAGTCGCCTTGGTCACCTCGGCGGCGCCGGCCGGCGAGAACGGATCGGAGCCGGTGCTGCCGCCGCCGACCGCGGTGTAGACGAGCTTGACGTGCTTGTTCTGCTGCACGATCACGCGCGCCTGCTCTGCGGCCGCCAACGTCTGCTGAAACGTAGCGCCGGGCGGCAACGTGACCTGCACCTGCGTCTGCGAGAGGTCGTCGGGCGGGATGAAGCCGGTCGGCAGCAGCGGCACCAGCGCCAGCGAGCCGACGAAGAAGACCGTCGCCGCGATCGTGGTCAGCACGCGGTGGCGCAGGCAGGCCTTCACCCACGTCATGTAGATGTCGATCCAGCGGCCTTCCTTGAACTCCTTCTTCGGCGGCTTCAGCACGTAGGCCGACATCATCGGCGTGAGCATCCGCGCGACGACGAGCGAGATGAAGACGGCGATCGCCGCGGTCCAGCCGAACTGCACGAAGAACTTGCCGGCGACGCCGCTCATGAAGGCGGTCGGCAGGAACACCGCGATCAGCGTGAAGGTGGTCGCGATCACGGCCAAGCCGATCTCGTCGGCCGCTTCCATGGCCGCGTCGAACGGCTTCTTGCCCATGCGCAGGTGCCGCATGATGTTTTCGATCTCGACGATGGCGTCGTCGACGAGGATGCCGACGATGAGCGACAGCGCCAGCAGCGTCACGCCGTTGAGCGAGAAGCCGAGCAGCGACATCAGCCAGAACGCCGGGATGATCGAGAGCGGCAGCGCCGTGGTGGCGACGAGCGTGGCGCGCCAGTCGCGCAGGAACAGCCAGACGACGAGCACGGCCAGCGCCGCGCCTTCGAAAAGCAGCGTCATCGAGCCGTCGTAGTTGTCCTGCACCGGGTCGACGAAGTTGAACGCCTCGACCACCGTGATCTCCGGATGGGCTACCTTCAGCACCTCGAGCTGTTTGCGAACACCGGCCGCGACCTCGGTTTCGCCGGCGCCCTTGGTGCGCACGATCTCGAAGCCGACGACGGGCTTGCCGTCGAGCAAAGCCGTCGAGCGCCGTTCGGCGACGGTATCGCTCACCGTCGCGACCTGGTCGAGGCGGAGGCGGCGGCCGTCGCTCAGCGTGATCTCGAGGTTGGCGAGCTCGGCCGCCGACTGCACGGTCGCGATGGTGCGCACCGACTGCTCGGCGCCACCGAGATCGGTGCGGCCGCCGGAGCCTTCGCGCTGCGTCTGCCGGAGCTGCCGCGAGATGTCGGCGGCGGTGGCGTTGAGCGCCTGGAGGCGCGCCGGATCGAGCTCGACGCGGACTTCGCGCGTCACTCCGCCGACGCGCGAGACCGCGCCGACGCCGCGCACCGAGAGCAGGCTCCTCGTGACCTGGTCGTCGACGAACCACGACAGCGCCTCGTCGTCCATGCGGCTCGAGGCGACCGTGTAGGTGAGGATCGGCGAGCCCGAGAGCTCGACCTTCGAGACGATCGGGTCGCGCAGGTCGGTGGGCAGGTCGGAGCGCACGCGCGAGACCGCGTCGCGGACATCGTCGACGGCTTCCTGCGTGGGCTTCTCGAGGCGGAACTCGGCGGTCGTGATCGAGCTGCCGTCCTGCACCGTCGTGTAGATGTGCTTGACGCCCTGCAGCGTCGCGATCGAGTTTTCGATCTTGCGTGCCACCTCGGTCTCGAGCTGCGCCGGCGAGGCGCCCGGCAGCGACGCGGTGACGGTGACCGTGGGCAGGTCGATGTCGGGGAAGTTCTGGATCTTCATCGCCCGAAAGCTCATCAGGCCGATGAGTGTGAGCATGATGAAGAGCAGCACGCCCGGGATCGGGTTCCGGATCGACCAGGAGGAGACGTTCATGGCGGCCATGGCTACTTCCTCGGCATGCTGGCGGTGGCGGCTGGCGCTTCGACGACGCGCACGGTGTCGCCCTCGGCCAGGAAGCCGCCGCCGGAGACGACGACGCGGGCCGCGGCGTCGAGTCCGCCCGTGACCTCGATGCGGTCGCCGATGCGGCGGCCGACGGCGATCTTGGCCTGCGTCACCTTGGAATCGGCGCCGACCTTGAAGACGTAGCTGAAGCCGTCGCGCAGCTGCACCGCGCTCTGCGGCAAGGTGAGGGCGCTCGAGCTGCCGACCTCGAACTCGCCGCGCGCGAACATGCCGGCGCGCACCGAGCCGGACTGCGGCAGGTCGACGTAGACGATGCCGTTTCGGGTCAGCGGGTCGACGGTGGGGGCGACGATGCGGACCGTGCCTTCGATGATCGCGGTGCGCGTCGACGCGATCGACGTCGCGATGGCACCGGCCGGCGTCACCGCCACCTTCATGCCGGGCTTGATCAGGCCGAGGTCCGACGAGGCCACCTCGGCGCGCCACTCGAGCCGGCCCT
>Ga0209724_1001538_pt1 | contig 20806 bp, 19 predicted proteins | sample grotaG_FD_184143 | JGI IMG/M metagenome (GOLD analysis project Ga0209724, IMG submission 184143) | Glacier valley bacterial and archeal communities from Borup Fiord, Nunavut, Canada, to study Microbial Dark Matter (Phase II) -... | ecosystem: Environmental > Aquatic > Freshwater > Ice > Glacier ...
TGATCCCCAGCCGCCCAAGGATGCGCGCGATCAGCGTCTCGGTCGCGGCATAAAGCGGCGCGGAGTGGACGATGACGTCGCCGGGGCGGACGAGCGCAAGGAAGGTCGTGGCGATCGCCGACATGCCGCTGCTGAACACCAGCGCGTCTTCGGCCTCCTCCCACAGCGCGAGGCGGTCTTCGAGGATTTCCTGATCGGGGCCGTTGAAGCGCGAATAAACAAGGCCCTCGGCACCGCCCGGACGGACGCCGGTGATGCCTTCGAAGAAGCGCTTGCCGTGCGCGGCGCTCTCGAACACGAAGGTCGAGGTCAGGAAAATCGGTGGCTTGAGCGCGCCTTCGGACAGCGCCGGGTCATAGCCATAGCCCATCATCAGCGTCGATGGGTGCAGCTTGCGGTTGCCGATGCTGATGCTTTGGTGCGCCATTCGGCGGCCGCTCGGCACGCCCGTCAGGTCGGCTTCGGTTTCATTGGCCATGGCTGGTTTTCCGATCAAATATAGCGATCGCGCAGCCATAAGCGCTCCCCGCCGGCGATGCCAGCGGGGAGCGCCCAGGCGACTATGCCGTAACCACGACCTGACGGCTGCGGCGGCGGCGGACCGATGCGCCTGTCATGCCCAGTCCGGCGATGAACATCGCCCAGGTAGCCGGCTCGGGCACGGCATCGGCGGTGCCGGTCAGCTCGAAGATCCGCCCGTTCAGATCGACGACATACAGGTTGTTGTCGCTATCCTGCCCGAACGACGACGGGTGGAGGAACGGGATCAGATCGGCGGACAGCGCCTGCTTGTCGCTGCCGTCGAGCGCCATCGACCACAAATGCCCCGAGACATAGTCGCCGAACACATAGCGACCGTACAGCGGCGGGATCGCGCTGCCGCGATAGACATAGCCGCCGACGATGGCCGCATCGCCGTCGACATGGCCGTATTCGAGGATCGGCGGCGTGGTGCCGGGCGGGATCGGGTCGCCCAATCCCGGTGTCGGCACGGTGCCCTCGAGCGGCCGCCAGCCGAAATTCTGCCCCGAGGTGCCGGCAGCGATGCGGTTGACCTCCTCATAGGTGCTTTGCCCGACGTCGCCGATATACAGGTCGCCGGTCGCGGCATCGAAGCTGTCGCGGTACGGATTGCGCAGCCCATAGGCGAAGACTTCGTTCCCGAACGGGTTGCTGGCCGGAACGGTATAGTTGCGGTCGGGATCGGCCGGGAAGGCATCGGCGCTGACGTCGATCCGCAGCATCTTGCCGAGCAGCGACGTCAAATCCTGAGCGCGGTGGTTGGGGTCATAGCCCGGGCCGCCGTCGCCGGTCGCGACATACAGGTCGCCGTCGCTGCCGAAGCCGAGCCAGCCGCCCTTGTGGATGTCCGACGCCGACTGGTCGATGCGCAGGATGACGCTCGCGACTTCGGTGGCGATGGCGGGGTTGGTATAGCGGCGCACTTCGGAATTGAGCACGCCGCCGACGGTGGTTGTCACATCGACATAATAGCGGCCGTTGCTGGCATAGTTCGGATCGAACGCCATGCCGAGCAGGCCGTTCTCGCCGCCGCTGGCAAGGTCGGGAACCGTGAAAAAGGTTTGCGCGGCCTTGGTCGTGCGGTCGATGCTGACGATCGTGCCGTCCAATTGCGCGACGAACAGATTATTGCCTTGGCCGGTCAAAAATACCGGCGAATCGAGCCCCGAATAAAATGGCGTAAGGTTGACCTGAGCCAGCGCCGGCACTGCCGCTAGGCAGGTCAAGGCAAGCGCGGTAGAGAGGCTTCGGATACGCATGACAGTCTCCTGAATTGAGCTTTCCCCCCGCCCTGTACACTAGCCGACCATGGTTAATGAACAGGTCTAATTCTGGTTAATAAGCCACTGAAAAAGAACGAAAAAACCGTTAAGGATGCAGATGCAGGCGTTTACGACACTCAGCGGGATTGCGGTACCTTTCGGCGCGGAGAACGTCGATACCGATGCGATCATCCCGTCGCGCTTCCTGAAGACCGTCAGCCGCACCGGGCTTGGCGCAGGCGCCTTTGCCGCGTTGCGCGCCGACCCCGGCAACATCTTCGACACGCCGCGCCACACCGGCGCGCCGGTGCTGATCGCCGGGGACAATTTCGGCTGCGGATCGAGCCGCGAGCATGCGCCATGGGCGCTCGCCGACATGGGGTTCCGCGTCATCATCGCGCCGAGCTTTGCCGACATTTTTGCGGGCAATGCGTTCAAGAACGGCATGCTGCTGGTGGCGCTGCCGCAAGCTGCGATCGACCGGCTGATGGTGGTCGCCGAAACCGAGCCGTTGACGATCGACCTCGAGAATCAGGTGGTGACGACGCCGTTCCAGGACCGTTTCGAATTCGCGATCGACCCGTTCCGCAAGCATTGCCTCGTCAACGGCCTCGACGAGATCGGGCTGACGCAGGCGCTGGCACCGGCGATTGCCGCCTATGAAACACGGCTTGCGGCGGACAAGCCGTGGGTCGGTGGCGCGGCGCGGCGGGCGGCATGACCCAGACCTTGTTACTGCTCCCGGGCGACGGCATCGGTCCCGAGGTAACGGCGCAGGCGCGGCGGGTCGTCGACTGGCTCAATGCCCACGCCGGGCTCGACGTCGCGATGACCGAGGCGAATTTCGGCGGGATCGGGATCGACCGCGACGGCCTGCCGCTGACGCCTGCGACACTGGCGGCCGCGCAGGCATCGGACGCGGTGCTGATGGGGGCGGTCGGTGGGCCGCAATGGACCGGAGCGGACTATGCCAGGCGGCCGGAGGCCGGGCTGCTCGGGCTGCGATCGGGGATGGGCGTGTTTGCCAACCTGCGCCCGGCGCTGTGCTTTGCTGCGCTCGCCGACGCGTCGAGCCTCAAGCGCGAGTTCGTCGAGGGGCTCGACATCCTGTTCGTCCGCGAGCTGACCGGCGGGGTCTATTTCGGCGAGCCGCGCGGCGTCACCGACATCGGCGGCGGCGAGCGGCGCGGCGTCAATACGCAGGTCTATACCTCGTCCGAAATCCGCCGCGTGGCGCGCGTTGCGTTCGAGCTTGCCGCCCACCGCAGCGGCCGGGTGTGTTCGGCGGACAAGGCCAATGTCATGGAATCGGGGCTGCTGTGGCGCGAGGAGGTGCAGGCGCTGCGCGACGCCGAATATCCGCATATCGAGCTGAGCCACATGCTCGCCGACAACACCGCGATGCAGCTCGTCAAGAACCCCAAGCAGTTCGATATCATCCTGACCGATAATCTGTTCGGCGATATTCTGTCCGACGAGGCCGCGATGCTGACCGGCTCGCTCGGCATGCTGCCGTCGGCGGCGCTCGGGGAGGCGGGCAAGCCGGGGCTGTACGAGCCGATCCACGGCAGCGCGCCCGATATTGCGGGGCAGGGGCTGGCGAACCCGTGCGCGTCGATCCTCAGCCTCGCGCTCGCGCTGCGCTACAGCCTCGGCCGCGCCGATCTGGCCGGGCGCGTCGAAGGCGCGGTCGCCGCCGCGCTCGACGGCGGCGCTCGTACGCGCGACCTTGGCGGCAGTCTCCGCACCGCTGCGATGGGCGATGCGGTGCTGGCAAAGCTCGGTTGAGCGTGGCGAAGGCTGCGGGATTTTCGCGCACGCTCTGGGTGCTCGGCGCGCTGATCGCCGGCATCGGCATCGGCGCGTGGCTCGCGGCTTCGGGGAGTGCCGCACTGGCGAGCGTCAGCGCGGTGGCCGATCCGGTCGGCGGCGTCTGGCTCGATGCGCTGCGCATGACGATCGTGCCGCTGGTGTTCGCGATGCTGTTCACCGGCATTGCCTCGGCGGCGGGGACGGCGCGCGGCGGCGGCATCGCCGCATGGGCGCTCGCGCTGTTCGTCGTGCTGATCGTTGCCTCGGCGGCGTTCAGCCTGATCGTCTCACCGGCGCTGTTCAGCCTTTGGCCGGTGCCGGCGGACGCCGCGCGCGCGCTGATCGCCAGCGCGGGTACGCCTGCGAACACCGCGCTGCCCACCATCGGCGCGTGGCTGCGCAGTTTCGTGCCGGTCAATCCCGTGGCGAGCGCGGCGCAAACCGACATGGTGCCGCTGGTGGTGTTCGCACTGACCTTCGGATTGGCGGCAACGCGAATTCCGGCGGCAGCGGCGGCGCAGCTGACCGGGTTTTTCGACGCGGTGGTGCAGGCGATGCTGGTCATCGTCGGCTGGGTGATCGCAGCCGCGCCGGTCGGCGTATTCGCGCTGTCGCTGCTGGTCGGTGCCAAGCTCGGCGTCGGCGCATTTGGCCTGCTGGTACAATATATCGCGCTGCTGGTGAGCGTTCAGGTGCTGCTGATCCTGACGATCTATCCGCTCGCGGTCATCGGCGGCGGTGTGCGGCTCGGCGCATTCATCCGCGCGGTCGCGCCAGCGCAGTTGGTGGCGCTGAGTACGCAGTCGTCGCTCGCCTCGCTGCCGGCGATGGTCGAGGGTGGAGCGTTGCTCGAACTGCCCGAGCGGTTCCCGCGGCTGGTGTTGCCGCTGGCGGTATCGCTGTTCCGCTTTACCAGCCCGACTGCGAACCTTGCCGTGGTGGTTTATGTGGCGGCGCTGCACGGCGTCCATATCGGGCTGGCACAGGCGCTCGTCGGCATTGCGGTCGCGGTGGCCGTCAGCGTCGCATCGGTCGGGCTGCCGGGGCAGACGTCGTTCTTTCTTGCCGTGGGCCCCATCTGCATTGCGATGGGGGTGCCGATCGACCTGCTGCCGCTGCTGCTCGCGGTCGAAACGATCCCCGACATCTTCCGCACGCTCGGCAATGTCACGGCCGACGTTGCGGTTGCCGCCGTCGTTGCGCGGCGCAGCTTGGACCGCAGCGACGAATAGGCTATCTGCCGCCTCCGGATAAGGAGAGACCAGTGGCCTATCGTATCGTTGTCGTCGGCGCGACCGGCAGTGTCGGGCGCGAGATGCTCAACATTCTTGCCGAGCGCCAGTTCCCGATCGCCGAGATCGCCGCCGTCGCGTCGGCGCGCAGCCAGGGCGACATGATCGATTTCGGCGACACCGGGCGCGAGCTCAAAGTCCAGAATATCGAGCATTTCGACTTTGCCGGCTGGGACATCGCGCTGTTCGCGGCAGGCAGTGCGGCCGCAAAGCAATATGCGCCGATCGCAGCGGCGGCAGGCTGTGTCGTCATCGACAATTCATCGCATTTCCGCATGGACCATGACGTGGCGCTGATCGTACCCGAGGTGAACCCGGAGGCTATCGACAGCTATTCGCGCCGGAACATTATCGCCAATCCCAATTGCTCGACGGCGCAGATGGTCGTGGCACTGCAGCCGCTGCATCAGGCCGCCACCATCAAGCGCGTGGTGGTTTCGACCTATCAGTCGGTCAGCGGCGCGGGCAAGGCGGGCATGGACGAGCTGTTCGAACAGACGCGCGCGGTGTTCGTCGGCGATCCCAAGACCGCGAGCACGTTTACCAAGCAGATTGCGTTCAACGTCATCCCGCACATCGACGTCTTCCTTGCCGACGGCTTCACCAAGGAAGAATGGAAGATGACCGCCGAAACCGCGAAGATCATGGGGCATGACGTCCGCGTCGTCGCGACCTGCGTGCGCGTGCCGGTATTCGTCGGCCATTCGGAGGCGATTTCGGTCGAGTTCGAACGCCCGCTGTCGGTTGCCGAGGCACAGGGCATCCTGCGCGAGGCTCCCGGCATCATGCTGATCGATAAGCGCGAGGACGGCGGCTATGTCACGCCGCTCGAATGCGTCGGCGATTATGCCACCTATGTCAGCCGCGTCCGCAAGGATCCGACCGTCGAGCATGGCCTGTTGCTGTGGTGCGTCAGCGACAATCTGCGCAAGGGCGCAGCGCTCAACGCGGTGCAGATCGCCGAGCTGCTGGGGCGGCGGCACCTCAAGAAAGCGGCGTAACGGCCGGACTGAACCCATACTGTATCAGCCATGCGGCTGATGCATATCTCCTATCGCGCGAGAATCAGGGGCTAATCCGCGGCTGGCGCGTATCAAGCGCACGTCCGGGTGATCGGCGCAGGCGACATCTGCCTGTGCCGCCCCCGGCTCTGCGCCGACGCAGGCTCGTCGGTTGTCGTTGCGTAAGGATGAGTACCATGAAGCTTTCGATTATTGCCGCGCTCGCGGCAGGCATTGCCGTTCCGGCGCTGGCCGCTCCGGCAGCGCCTTTCGACGGTCCGTTTATCGGTGTGCAGGGCGGCTGGCAGCAGGACCAGCTGCGGCTATCGACGATCGACGCCGGCACGGGTATCCGCAGCCGCGAAAAGAACGACGGCTTCGTCTATGGCGGCCAGATCGGCTATGACTATCGGCTGTCGCCGCATTTCGTGCTGGGTGCCGAAGCGAGCATCACCGGGCGCACCGGGCGCGGTTATCTCAATGACGGCTTCGGCGACGTCTATCGCCTGACCGAAGGGCGGACACTCAATGCAACCGGACGTCTCGGCTATCTGGTCGGCGACCGGGGGCTGATCTATGCGCGCGGCGGTTATTCGAACGCGCGCTTCGACCTGCGCGATCCGGTGCAGACGGTCGGGCAGGACCGCGACGGCTATACCGTCGGCGTCGGCTATGAGCAGGCGTTGACGCGGACGGTGTCGGCGCGGGTCGAGTATAACTATTCGGATTATGGGTCGAAGAACGCGCGCAATGCCGCCTTCGACACCGGTACCGACAGTGTTCGCGCCGATTATCGCCGAAATGCCGTGACTGCGGGCCTCAACCTGCACTTCTAGTCGATGATCTCGCCGGGGCACGCCGTGCCTGCCCCGGCGATTTTCGCTGGAATACAATGATTTGCCTGCACTGCATTCGGTCGGTATGACGGCGCATGATCGACGGGGCAGTCGTACAACAATCCTTCGCATCGTTCGACGGTCAACGCATCGTCTGGCGCGAGCTTGGCCGTGGCCGACCGGTGATATTGTTGCACGGGCTGTTCAGCCATGCGGAAATGAACTGGCTTCGCTTCGGTGAGGCGGCGGCGGTTGCTGCAGCGGGATTTCGGGTCATCTTGCCCGACCTGCGCGGGCATGGCGGCAGCGCCGCGCCGCGTGACCCCGGGGCCTATCCGCCCGACGTGCTGTCGCTCGATATCGAGGCGCTGGTCGTTCACCTCGGGCTTACCGATTTCGACCTTGGCGGCTATTCGCTGGGCGCGCGGACGACGGTTCGCCTGCTGGCGCGCGGCATGCGCCCGCGACGCGCGGTGCTGGCGGGCATGGGGCTCGAAGGGATCGTCGGCTCGGGCGAACGCGCCACGTGGTTCCTCAATGTGATCGAAAACCGCGACAGCTTCGCGCGCGGCACACCGGGCTGGATGGCGGCGCAGTTCATGAAGACCAACAACATCGACGGCGAGGCCGTGACGCACGTGCTGCGCGCGCAGCTGCCCACCCCGCTGTCGATCATCGATACGATCGTCACGCCGACACTGGTGGTGTGCGGGGCCGACGACAATGACAATGGCTCGGCACCCAGGCTGGCCGCCGTGCTGCCGGTGGCGCGCTATGTCGAGGTTCCCGGCAACCATATGAGCGCGGTGACCATGCCCGAACTCGGCACGGCCATCGCGGCGTTCCTCGGCGAGGACTAGCCCCCCCCTCCCGAGCAGGAGGGGGCGCCTCCGTCAGCCCAGCTGGGCCATCAGATATTCGGCCGACGACACCTTGAACGCGCCCGGCTCCTCGACGTTCAGCTCGGTGACGATGCCGTCCTTGACCAGCATCGAGAAGCGCTGACCGCGCAACCCCATGCCGAACTTGCTGCCGTCCATCGTCAACCCGAGCGCTGTGACGAAATCGCCGTTGCCGTCGGCCAGCATCGTGACCTTGTCGCCGACGCCGGCGCTGGCGCCCCACGCACCCATCACGAACGCATCGTTGACCGAAATGCAGACGATTTCATCGACGCCGTGCGCGCGCATCGTCTCGGCATGGGTAATGTACCCCGGCAGATGCTTGGCCGAGCAGGTCGGCGTGAACGCGCCGGGAACCGAGAACAGCGCCACGGTGCGCCCGCCGAACAGCGCCTCGGTCGAGATCGGCTGCGGACCGGCTTCGGTCATCTTGATGAGCGTGGCCGAGGGTACGGCGTCGCCTGCCTTGATCGTCATCGCATCGTCTCCGGTTGGGGGTAGGCGGCGAGCGATAGCGGGCGACGTGCGCGGCGTCCAGCATGTGCGCGCTGGCGTGTCGGCGCGGTGCCGTTTATGCTGCGCCGGGTGAGCCAAGCCCGTTATCTGGTCGGACAATTACTGCTGTCGATGCCCGGCATCGGCGATCAGCGTTTCGACCGCGCGGTGATCGCGATGTGCATCCATGATGACGACGGCGCGCTCGGCATCATGGCGAATCAGACGGTTGCCGGGCTTTCGGTGCGCGACCTGATGGCGCAGCTCGATATCGATCCCGGCGACACCCCGGCCGATGCGCCAGTGCTGTACGGCGGGCCGGTCGAGCCGGGGCGCGGTTTCGTCCTGCATTCCCCCGATTATGCCGGGCAAAGCACGGTTTCGGTCGGGCTGCCGACGCGCTGGGCGCTGACCTCGACGCTCGACGTGCTCAAGGACATTGCGGCCGGGCGCGGTCCAGCGCGCTGGTTTGCGGCGCTGGGCTACACCGGCTGGGGGGCAGGGCAGCTCGATGCCGAACTGACCCGGCACGGCTGGCACAGCGTCGATGGCGACATCGAACTGTTATTCGCCACCCCGCTTGCCGAGCGTTGGCCGCAGGCGTTCGGCGCGGGCGGGATCAACGTCGGGCACCTATCCGCGACCGCCGGGCGGGCCTAGCTCCCTTACTTCTTGAGCGACTTCTGCACTTTCGCCGGTTGCACGCGTTCCACCGCCGCCGCAGTCTTTGCCGCCTCGACGGGAGCGCAATTGCTGTTCTTTGCATCGCCGATATCGACGAACGCAAGGATCGCTGCGGGGGGGAACAGCAGCCCCAGCCCGACACCGGCACCGGCGCGCGCGATCAGCTGCTTCGACAGCGGATTGATCGACGGCGCCGCAAACCAGCCGCCGACGCCGATCGGCGACTGACCGGAAAAGACGCTGAATTCCTTCGAGTCGCCGCGGACCGACAGTGCCAGCGATTCGTCGACGAAGCTGAAATGCCCCTTGCCGATGACATTGGCCTTGTTGGTATCGAAAAAGATCGGGTCGGCCTCGGCGACGCCGTCCTTGACGGTGAACGCCACCAATCCGCAATTGATCTCGCGCGGCTTCTTGAGCCGCTGGCCGAGGAATGCCGTGAAGAAATTCTGGACGTCGAGTTTGACCAACTCGATGTTGCGAACCCACAGCGTGCCCTTGGGAAACACGATTGCGATCCGCCCGTTCGATGTCGCGAGCGATTTGCGCACCGTATCGCCCAGCCCGTGTAACTGGATGCGACCGCGCAGGGTGGCAGTGGTGCCGCTTTCATCGAGCTTGAACTGCGTCAGCAGCTTGCCGAGCGGCACCTGGCTCAGGCGGATGTCATAGTCGGTCGCGACCGGCACGACGCGCGCGTTGATCGCGACGTTGGACGTCAGCCGGCCGCCGGCAAGGTCGAACGCCAGCGGCTCGAGCGTCAGCTTGCTGTGGTCGAGGCCGAAATCGACCTCCACATTGCGGATGTCGGCAGTGCCGGTGCGGACCTTCGCGGCGGTATAATGGACTTTGGCATCATAGGGTTTGAGCCCCTCGACCGCGAGCGGCGCGTCGGGTAGCACGCGCGGATGGCCGCCGACGATGGTGATCGCCGCCTTGCCGCCCTGCGCGTCGAGCTTGGCGGGCGAGTAGCCGATGAACGGCCCCACATCGAGAATGTCGAGCACCTGCGTATGCAGGTCGCCGTCGAGGCGCAGCCGCTGGTCGGCGCGCGAAATCGTCAGCTTGCCGCCGATGTCGCTGTCGCCGAACCTTCCCGTCAGCTTGGTGAAGCGGAACTCGCTGCCCGATTTGGTCAGGTCGGCGGCCAGCTTGAACGCGCGCGTTGCCGGTACCGCGACACCGATCAGCTTGAACGGGGTCTGCAAATTGCCGCCCGCCACGCTGACGCGCAGGTCGGCATTGTCGATAACGGTGACGCCGGGCAGCGTGCCCGACACGTCGATCCGCGTATCGGCGACGCGCGCGTGTAGGTCGAGCCCGGTGCGGCCGCCAGTGATCGTCGTGTTCGGCGTGCTCAGCGAGCCGTTGAGCGTGAACGGCGCGCCCATCGCGGTGCCGCCGCCGCTGAACGTCAGCGGTGCTTCGACCCGCTTGTTCGCCGCCGCGACATCGCCGAAGCGCAGATTGGCGTCGACTTTGCGCAGGTCGTCGATGAAATGCAGCCGCGTACCTGTGATGCTTGCGGCATCGATCGGCGGCACCTTGAACGGCTTGTCACCGGCGAACGTCCAGGTGTTGCGCCCGGTCTTGTCTTGCTCCAGCCCCAGATTGGCGCGGTCGAGCGTCAGGTAACGGACGTGCTGCTCGCCCCAGATCAGCTTCCACAGGCTGATATCGGTTTCGATCCGCCCGGCATCGAACAGCGCATGGTCCTTGGCCCAGGCCGGATTGGCGATCGTCATGTCTTCGGCGACGAAGTGGATATTGGGGTGCAGATACAGTTGGAAGTCGCCGCCAATGCGGACTTCGCGGCCGACGGTCTTGCTGGCGTAGTGGATGAACGTGGTGCGCCAGAACCGGCCGCGCGTCACATATTGATAGACATAAGCCGCCAGCAGGATGACCAGAATGGCCAATATGCCGTAACTAAGCAGGTGCCAGCGGCGGCGAGGCGATGGGGTTACGGCTGTCATCGCGGCTTAACACGTGGCGCGCGCAACTCGTTCCGGCAATCGCCGGGTTGCGCCGCGCGGCCCATCCCGCTATACGCCCGCCTCCACACGTCTGAACCGACCGGCTGAATGGGCTGCCGTGGCGGTTCTCATATGTGTCCACAGGAGACCAAAATGCCCAAGCTCAAGACGAAGAGCGGTGTGAAGAAACGCTTCAAGATCACCGCGTCGGGTAAAGTGAAGCATGGCGCGGTTGGCAAGCGCCACCGCCTCATCAGTCACAATGCCAAGTATATCCGCCAGAACCGCGGCACCAGCGTGATTTCCGAGCCTAGTGCCCGGACGGTCAAGCTGTGGGCCCCGTACGGCCTGAAGTAGGAGGGCCGCTGAAATGGCACGTGTAAAACGCGGGACTACCTCGCACGCCCGTCACAAGCGGGTTCTGGAACAGGCGAAGGGCTATTACGGCCGTCGCAAGAATACCATCCGCGTCGCGCGGCAGGCGGTCGAAAAGGCCGGCCAGTATGCGTACCGCGACCGCAAGGTTAAGAAGCGCAGCTTCCGCGCCCTGTGGATCCAGCGCATCAACGCCGCCGTGCGTGAAGCCGGCCTGACCTATGGCATGTTCATGCACGGGTTGAAGCTGGCGAATGTCGAACTCGACCGGAAGATCCTTGCCGATCTCGCGATGAACGAGCCTGCCTCGTTTACCACGATCATCGCGCAGGCACAGGCCGCGCTCGACGCCAAGCCGGCGATCGCCGCGTAAGCGGACCGATCACAACGATTTGGGGCGCGGGTTGCGAGAGTGACCCGCGCCTCTTTCGTTTGAGGATGACGATGTTTTGGGGATGGGCATGACCGACACCATCGACACCGGCCTGCTCGCGCAGGTCGCCGCCGCGTCGACGCTCGATGCGCTCGAGGCGGTGCGCGTGGCCAGCCTCGGCAAGGCCGGATCGGTCACTGCGCTGATGAAGACGCTCGGCAGCGTGTCGCCCGAGCAGCGCCTGATCGAAGGGCCGCGCCTCAACGCGCTACGCGAAACCGTCACTGCTGCGATCGCCGCTCGCAAGGCCGAACTGGAGGCAGCCGCGCTCGACCGCCGCCTCGCCAGCGAACGCCTCGACATGACGTTGCCGGTGGCTCCGACGCCGCCGGGCAGCATCCACCCGGTCAGCCAGGTGATGGACGAGCTCGCCGAAATCTTCGCCGACCTCGGGTTCGCGGTTTCGACCGGGCCAGAAATCGAGGACGACTGGCACAATTTCACCGCGCTCAATATTCCCGAGACGCATCCGGCGCGCGCGATGCACGACACCTTCTACATGGCGCAGTCGCCGCCCGATAAACGCATGCTGCTGCGCACGCATACGTCGCCGGTGCAGATCCGCACGATGATGAGCCAGACGCCGCCGATCCGCATCATCGCGCCGGGGCGGACCTACCGCTCCGACAGCGATGCGACGCACACGCCGATGTTTCACCAGGTCGAGGGGCTGGTCATCGACCGCGGCATCACGATGGGCCATCTGCGCTGGACGCTGGAGACGTTCGTCAAGGCGTTCTTCGAAGTCGACGACGTGACCTTGCGCTTCCGCCCGAGCTTCTTCCCGTTCACCGAACCGTCGGTGGAGATCGATGTCGGCTGCTCATGGGCGGGCGGGCAACTGAGTATCGGCGGCAGCGACAGCTGGCTCGAGATCCTCGGAGCGGGCATGGTGCATCGCCGCGTCATCGAGAACTGCGGGCTCGACGCCGACATCTGGCAGGGCTTCGCGTTCGGCTGCGGCATCGACCGGCTGGCGATGCTCAAATATGGCATGACCGACCTGCGCGCTTTCTTCGACGCCGATCTGCGCTGGCTGCGCCACTACGGCTTCCGTGCACTCGACGTGCCGACGCTGAGCGGGGGAGTGGGGGCATGAAGTTCACCCTGACATGGCTCCGCGAGCATCTCGACACCGACGCGTCGCTCGACGCTATCCTTGCCGCGCTGACCAACTGTGGGCTGGAGGTGGAGAGCGTACGCGACCCCGCCGCCAAGCTGGCCGCGTTCACCATCGCCGAAGTGCTGACTGCCGCCCCGCATCCACAGGCCGACAAGCTGCAGGTGCTGACGGTCGCCACCGGCCACGGCGACCCGGTGCAGGTCGTTTGCGGTGCGCCGAACGCGCGCGCGGGGATGAAGGGCGTGTTCGGCACGGTCGGCACCTATGTGCCGGGCAGCGACCTGACGCTCAAGGTCGCAAGCATTCGCGGTGTCGAATCGCGCGGCATGATGTGCTCCATGCGCGAACTCGAACTCTCCGACGAGCATGACGGCATCATCGATCTGGCCGCCGATGCGCCGGTCGGGGCGGGTTATGCCGAATGGGCCGGCTTGAGCGACCCGGTGATCGAGGTCGCCGTCACGCCGAACCGGCAGGATTGCATGGGCGTGCGCGGCATCGCGCGCGACCTCGCCGCCGCCGGTCTGGGGCGGTTGAAGCCACTCACCGAGGCGTACCGCGTCGCATCGTTCGACGTGCCGCGCGCCGGGCCCGGCCCCGACGTTCGCACCGACGACCCGGCGGGGTGCCCGGCATTTTATGCCTGCACCGTCTCCGGGGTTACCAACGGCGCGGCGCATGCGTGGCTGCGGAAGAAGCTGAACGCGGTCGGCCAGCGGTCGATCTCGGCGCTGGTCGATATCACCAATTTCGTCATGCTCGACCTCGGGCGGCCGCTGCATGTCTATGACCGCGCGAGGCTGACCGGGGCGCTGGTCGCACGGCGCGCGCACGCCGGCGAAACCGTCGAGGCGCTCAACGGCAAGACCTATGCGCTGAGCGACGGCATGACGGTAATCGCCGATGACGTCGGCGTGCACGATATCGGCGGCATCATGGGCGGCACGCATTCGGGCTGTTCGGATACGACCACCGACGTGCTGATCGAATGCGCCTATTTCGATCCCGAGGCGATCGCGCGCACCGGCCAGAAGCTGCTGCTGACCAGCGACGCGCGGACACGGTTCGAGCGCGGCGTCGATCCCGCCTTCCTCGACGAGGGTCTCGCGATTGCGACGCATCTGGTGCTCGAGCTGTGCGGCGGGACGGCGAGCGCGGTAACGCGTGCCGGACAGCCGCCGATACCGGACAAGACGGTGATCTACCGCCCGCTGCGGCCGCTCGAGCTGACCGGAGTCGATGTGCCGGGGGCGACGCAGCGCGATATTCTCGCGCGGCTGGGCTTTGGCGTTACCGGCGGCACGCATTGGGAAATCAGCGTACCGTCGTGGCGGCGCGACATCGACGGCGAGGCCGATATCGTCGAGGAAGTGCTACGCATTCATGGCTATGTGAACATCCCCTCGACGCCGCTGCCGCGCGCCGAAGGCGTGGCTCGCCCGACAGCGACGGCGGCGCAGTTGACCGAACGCCGCGTGCGCCGGGCGATGGCGGCGCGCGGCGCGGACGAGGCGGTGACATGGAGCTTCCTGCCGCCCGCTGCTGCCGACAGTTTCGGCGGCGCGGCATGGACGCTCGAAAATCCGATCTCGGCAGAGCTTGCCGCCATGCGCCCGTCGCTGCTGCCCGGGCTGCTGATGGCGGCGCGGCGTAACCTCGATCGCGGGCAGCCCAGTGTGCGCCTATTCGAACTCGGGCGGCGTTACCTCAGCGGCGGCGAAGCGCCGACCGTCGGCGTGGTGCTCGCCGGGGCCGCGCGTCCGCGCGACTGGCAGACGGGGGCCGCGACCGGCTTCGATGCGTTTGCGGCAAAGGCGGAGGCGCTGGGTGCGCTGGCGGCGGCGGGTGTGCCGGTCGAGCGGCTGCAGGTGCTGCCGCCGGTCGATGCATGGTATCACCCCGGTCGTTCGGGTCGACTGGGGCTGGGGCCAAAGCAGATCGTTGCCAGTTTCGGCGAATTGCATCCGCGCGTCGCCGCCGATTTCGACCTGAAAGGCACCGTGGCGGTCGCTGAAATCTATCTCGATGCGCTGCCGGTGGCACGTTCGGCCAAGCGCACGCGCTCGCAATTCACGCCGCCGGCGCTGCAGCCGGTCAGCCGCGATTTCGCCTTTGTCGTGGCGGGCGACGTTGCCGCCGATACGCTGCTGCGCGCCGTCCGCGGGGCCGACAAGGCGGCGATCATCGGCGTTGCGCTGTTCGACCGGTTCGAACTGCCCGACGGCACGCTGAGCCTCGCGGTCACCGTAACGCTGCAGCCCGCCGACCGCAGCTTCACCGATGCGGAGATAGAGGCGCTGTCGGCGAAGATCATCGCCGCTGCGGCCAAGGCGGGCGCGAGTCTGCGCGGTTAGCGCGGATAGACCGGCCGCCGCCGCGCGGTATCCTCGGTAATCGGCGTCAGGCGGATTTCGACGCGGCGGTTCTGCGCGCGGCCTTCCTCGGTATCGTTCGAGGCGATCGGCATCGTCTTGCCGAAGCCGCGCGGTTGAATGCGCCCGCGCGCCACGCCGTGCTGTTCGAGATAGGTCGCCACGGTAAACGCGCGGTCTTCGGACAGGCGCTGGTTGATCGCGTCCGACCCGATCGAATCGGTGTGGCCGCCGACATCGACATAGGTCGACGGATAGCTGGTCAACGTCTGCGCGACCTGGTCGAGCGTCGCGCGGAAGCCGGGGCGCAGCGCGGCCGAATTGAAATCGAAGGTTACGCCGGACGGGATTTCGAGCCGGATATTGTCACCCTGGCGCTCGACACCGATTCCCGTTCCCGCCGTGCGGGCGCGCAGGTCGCGCTCCTGCCTGTCCATATAACCGCCCGCCGCACCGCCGAGGATTGCGCCGACGACGCCGCCGATGACCGCGCCGGTGCCGTTGCCGCCGATCCCGCCGCCGATCAGCGCGCCGCCGGCACCGCCCGCCAGCGCGCCGCGCCCGGCATTGTTGGTATGCTGCTGCCCGGTTTCCGGATCGGTGACGCAGGCGGTCAGCAACAGGCTCGCCGAAGCGGTCAGCATGATAAGGCTTTTGGTCATCGACCCGTGCTCCTGTGATAGTGCGACCGGCTTTAAGTCACGCGAAAGCCGAACGCGCGATGAACAAAGGTTGCGCTGCACGCGTTCCTTATTCATCAAGGCTGTGGTTGGGCACAAGCCGCCGACCTGAGCGTGGAGCATATGCACCCCTTTCCGTGGACCGATGCCGTCATCGTGCTGGCATTGATCCTGCTCAATGGCTTTCTCAGCATGTCGGAGCTGGCAATCGTCGCGTCGCGCCGCCCGCGCCTGAAAGGGCTGGCGGCCGCTGGCGTACGCGGCGCGGCGACGGCGTTGCAGCTGAGTGAATATCCGGCGCGGCTGCTGTCGTCGGCGCAGATCGGCATCACGCTGGTGGCGATCCTGAACGGTGCCTATTCGGGAACCAGCCTTGCGGGACCGGCGGGCGAGCGGTTTGGCGTCTGGTTCGGATTGTCGGCGCATACCGCCGAGGATTTGGGTTTTGGCGTCGTCATCGTGCTGACGACCTATGTCTCGGTCATCGTCGGCGAACTGGTCCCCAAGCAATTCGCATTGCGTTCGCCCGAGGCGATCGCGTGCGCGGTGGCACCGTTCATGCTGGGGCTGACGCGCGTTGCCGCGCCGTTTGCATGGCTGCTTGACCGGTCGAGCGCGCTGGTGTTCCGCCTGCTGGGGCAGCGGCGCGACGGCAATCACGTGGTTACGGAGGAAGAACTGCGCTCGGTCGTGGCCGATGCCGAAACCGCCGGGGTCATCGAACAAAGCGAACATGCGATGATTTCAGGCGTCATGCGCCTCGCCGATCGCCGGGTACGGGGTGTGATGACGCCGCGTACCGATGTCGACTGGCTCGACGCTGACGCCACCGATGCCGAAACCCGCGCGGCACTCGTGGCGACGCCGCACACGCGGTTGCCGGTGGCGGCGGGGTCGGTCGACGACATCATCGGCGTGCTGCAGGCGCGCGACGTGGTTGCCGCGCTGATCGAGGGCAAGCCGCTCGACCTGCGCGCGCTGGCACGGCCCGCACCGGTGCTGCCCGACATGCTCGACGCGGTCGATGCGCTCGCGGTGCTGCGCGACGCGGCGATCCCGATTGCGCTGGTTCATGATGAATATGGACATTTCGAGGGGATCGTCACGCCCGCCGACCTGCTCGCCGCGATTGCGGGCGAATTCCGTTCGGACTTTGACGATGTCAACGATCCGCCCGCCATCGAGCGCGCCGACGGGTCGTGGTTGATGTCGGGATCGCTGCCCGCCGACGAAATGGCGGCGCGATTGGGCGTGACGCTGCCCGAGAGCCGCGACTATCAGACGGTCGCGGGGTTCATCCTCGCCGAAATCCGCCATCTGCCCGAAACCGGCGAGCTGTTCGCCGCGCAGGGCTGGCGGTTCGAAATCGTCGACATGGACGGCCGCAAGATCGACAAGGTGCTCGTGACCTGCGAGGCGGTAAGCTAAGCGGCTGCGCGGGCGCAACCGCCGGGGCAGGGGGCAATCAATATTCCTGAATTAGTTATTGTAATAACAGTCGAATCCTATACGCCCCTAACGCAAATCGGCTGATGTTGCCGGTTGGTTGGGGGTTGTCTTCATGATCAGTCTACGTCTGGCCGCTGCGGCGGCGCTTGCAGTCCTGTGGTCGACGGCATCGAGTGCTGCGGTAACGGTCTATAGTTCGGAGGCGGACTTCGACGCGGCCGCTGCGGTGACCAGGTACAGCGTCGATACCGCTGGGGCGGTCGGCGGCTTCTTCGGCCAGAAGACCTATGCGCAGAACGGCGTGAGTTTCGCGGCATCCGCCGTGTCGGCGCTGTACAAGGTGCTCCCGTCGGATCCGGCCGGCGGTGCCTACGGTGCCGGCAACTTCCTCAGCTTCCAGGCCTATGACAGCACGACATCGGGAACAATCACGGGAAGCTCGAACAGCCTCGGCTTCACGTTCGGCAGCTATAACGGCGGCGGTTCAACCGTAACTTTCTCGGGCACCGGGTTTTCGCAGACCGTAGCACTGCCCGGCAACCCGACGACGGGGTTCTTCGGCGTGATTAGCGATACGCCGCTCGGCGCGATCAGCTTCACATCGGCCCGGGGTATCGTCGACATCACCACCTTCTCGACGGCCGCGGTCGCGGCCGTCCCCGAGCCCGCGACATGGGCGATGCTGTTGATCGGCTTCGGTGCGGTCGGCTCGGCGGTCCGGGCTCGGCGCCGGACTCTCGCCACGCTCGCCTGATTTGCGCGCGGCCGGGTCGCGCCAGCCCAGCGGGGTTGCGCGTGACCCGGGCGTCCGGTTCAACCGGCCTTTTGCGCCTGCGCCCAGGCGAGTGCCGCCAGTGGCCCGACCGTCTCGCCCATCGCCTTGGCATGGGCGCTCGCAGCCGTGCCGCGCACAACCCGCCCGCGGATGCCATGGACGATCGCGGCGAGCCGGAACATGTTGTAGGCGACATAGAAATCCATGTTCGCGATGCCGTTGCGCCCGGTGCGCCGGCAATAGGCGGCGGTATAGTCAGCCTCGGTCGGAATGCCGAGCGCGGCTAGGTCGAGGCCGAGCAGCCCTGCCGATGTCGTCGTCGGCATCCGGTACATCATCAAATGATAGCTGAAGTCCGCAAGCGGATGGCCGAGCGTCGACAGCTCCCAGTCGAGGACCGCGAGTACGCGCGGTTCGGTCGGGTGGAAGATCATGTTATCGCAGCGGTAATCGCCGTGGACGACGCTGATTTCCTCGCCCGGCGGAATGTTGGCGGGCAGCCATTCGACGAGCTTGTCCATGTCGGGAAAGCGCCCGGCGTCGGTGTCGTCGAGATATTGCTGCGACCAGCGCGTGATCTGGCGGGCGAAATAATTGCCCGGCTTGCCGAAGTCGCCGAGTCCGATCGCTGCCGGATCGAGACTGTGCAACTGCGCGATCGTCGCATTCATCGCATCGAAATACGCCGCCCGGTCGCCCGTCGCCACGTCGGGAAACGTCGTGTCCCAGATCACCCGGCCATCGACGCAGTCCATGATATAGAACCATGTGCCGATGACACTGTCGTCGGTGCACAGCCCGAAGGTGCGCGGGGCCGGAAAGCCCGCGGCATGCAGCGCGGTGATGACCCGATATTCGCGGTCGACGGCGTGCGCCGATTTCAGCAGCATGCCCGGCGGTTTCCGGCGCAGCACGTAATTCTGGTGCGGCGTGGTCAGCTTGTACGTCGGGTTCGATTGCCCGCCGTTGAACTGCCGCACGCTCAGCGGCCCGGCGAAGTCGGCGACATTGGCCGCCATCCATTCGGCCAGCCGTGCCTCGTCGAAGCCAAGGCCGGCGCGGACCTCGCCGGTGCCTGAAAACTGTTCCTGACGGCTGCTCATGCGTGCTCCCCACCGGCGTTGGCCGCAATATCGGTGCGGAAGAACCCGCCCGGCCAGTCGATGCCGGCGACGCGAGCATAGGCGCGTGCCCGCGCTTCGGAAACCGTCTTCCCGAGCGCCGCAACACCCAGCACGCGCCCGCCCACAGCGATGAAACGCCCGTTATCATCGAACGCCGTGCCGGCGTGCAGGATGACGGTCGCGTCGCCCGGGACAACTTGCAGCCCGCCGATCACGCCACCCGGCTGGAGCGGTCCCGGATAGCCGCGCGTCGCCAGCACCACGACCACGGCGACGTCGTTGCTCCAGACCGGTCGCGCGCTGTCGAGCTTGCCGTCGCACGCCGCGACCAGCAATTCGACGAGGTCGGATTCGAGCCGCAGCATCAATGCCTGGCATTCGGGGTCGCCGAAGCGGGTGTTGTATTCGATCAGCTGCGGCCCCGTCGGCGTCAGCATCAGCCCTGCATACAGGATGCCGGTGAACGGCGTGCCGGCGGCGGCCATCGCGGCGATCGTCGGCGTGATGATGCGGTCCATCACCTCGGCCTGCAGCGCCGGCGTAAAGATGGCAGCGGGAGAGTAGGCGCCCATGCCGCCGGTATTGGGGCCATTATCGCCGTCGAACGCGCGCTTGTGATCCTGTGCCGACGCGAGCGGCAGCGCGGTGGTGCCGTCGCAGATCACGAAAAAGCTCACCTCCGGCCCGGTCAGGAACGCTTCGATGACCACCGGACCCGACAGGGCGTCGAGTGCAGCAGTGGCTTCGGCATGGGTATGCGCGATCACGACGCCCTTGCCCGCCGCCAGCCCGTCCGCCTTGACGACGAGCGGCAGCGCATGTGCCGCGACATGGCTCCGGGCTGCTGCGGGTGTATCGAAGCGCGCATAGGCTGCCGTCGGGATGCCGGCGCGGGCGCACAAATCCTTGGTGAAGCCCTTCGACCCCTCAAGCTGTGCCGCCGCCGCCGACGGGCCGAATGCGCGGATGCCGCCTGCGCGCAACGCGTCTGCCAGCCCGTTGACCAGCGGCCCCTCGGGCCCGATCACCACCAGCTCGATGGCATGCGCGTGTACGAACGCGGTAACCGCGGCATGGTCGTCGGCGTCGAGCGCGATGCACGTTGCCACCGCCGCGATCCCCGCATTGCCCGGGGCGCAATACACCGCGCCGGTCAGCGGCGACTGCCGCAACTTCCAGCACAGCGCATGTTCGCGCCCGCCGCCGCCGATGACGAGGATATTCATGGCACCAGCGTGTAGCGGCGCGCGGGCAACGGTAACAGCCCCTGCAGCGCAGCCGCCACGTTGCACGGCGCGTTGCCCGAACCTACAAAGGCGAATGACCCCCAACACACCCGAATATTCGGTCGGCGAATTGGCGCTGGCGCTGAAGCGCACGGTCGAGGATGGCTATGGCCAGGTGCGGGTCCGCGGCGAGATCAGCGGCTATAAGCGCGCTGCATCGGGGCATGCCTATCTGGCGTTGAAGGACGCAACCGCCGTGCTCGACGGGGTGATGTGGAAGACCGGCTTTGCCGCGTTGAGCTTCCGCCCCGAGGACGGTCTCGAGGTGATCGCGACCGGCAAGCTGACGACCTATCCGGGTCGGTCGAAATACCAGATCATCATCGAACGCATGGAGCCCGCCGGGGCGGGCGCGCTGATGGCGTTGCTCGAGGCGCGCAAGGCGAAGCTTGCCGCCGAGGGGCTGT
>Ga0209724_1001540_pt1 | contig 20799 bp, 17 predicted proteins | sample grotaG_FD_184143 | JGI IMG/M metagenome (GOLD analysis project Ga0209724, IMG submission 184143) | Glacier valley bacterial and archeal communities from Borup Fiord, Nunavut, Canada, to study Microbial Dark Matter (Phase II) -... | ecosystem: Environmental > Aquatic > Freshwater > Ice > Glacier ...
CGCTTTGTCCAAGACAGGTTGGAGGGTTGGAGGGTTGGAGGGTTGGAGGGTTGGAGGGTTGGAGGGTTGGAGGGTTGGAGGCGGACAGGCCCGATAGGCGAGCAGGCCCGGTAGGTGCCGTTCTGCTCAAGACGTGCCGCTTTGTCCAAGACAGGTTGGAGGGTTGGAGGGTTGGAGGCGGACAGGCGGTCTGGCCCTTCAGTTCCAGTTCAGACCAAGACGCCCGATAGGCGGCCCAGCCTGATAGGCGAGCAGGCCCGGAAGGCGGCCCAGCCCGTGAGGTGCTGAAGTTGGGCCAAGACAGTGCCGTTCTGCTCAAGACGTGCTGTAGTTGGGCCAAGACAGTGCCGCTTTGTCCAAAACGGTTGGAGGGTTGGTTAGAATTCACGGGCGTCTAAACTCAAGCTGTGCGGTAACGCTCGAGCGCCGCGTCATCCAGCGCGACCTCACGCAGGTCCTCGAGCGTCAGAATTCCCTCCCTGAGCACCGGGTTAGGCGTACAAATGTCACACTCGAGTTTGAGAAAGAAGCTCAGCTCGGACGGTTTATCCACCCCCTCACGCGAAGCCAGCAGCGCGGCGAAGCGGGTGCTGAGCAGGCTTCCGGCCTGAGAGCCGACCATCACCGATTTGCCTGCACTTCTGGCCAGCTCGAGCATCTTTAAACTTTCGGTAAAACCCGTGCGCGCGGTTTTAAGGTTGAGGATGTCGAAGGTGTCAAAATCCAGTTCGCGCTCGAGGGCATTTAAAGTGAAGCACGAATCGTCGGCGATGAGCGGTAGAATCTCGAGCTTTCTCAGGTCCGCTCGAGCGCGCAACAGGTGAACGGGTAGGGCTTCCTCGACCCATAGCAAACCGGCCTCGCGCATGGTCTCGAGCACGCGGGGCGCGGTTTCGACACTCAGCGTCTCGTTGCTGTCGGCGTATAGCTCGAGTTCGGGCAGCTCGGTCCGCAAAATCCGCACCAGCTCGAGGTCTTTAGCGTAATCGCGCCCCACCTTGACCTTGAGCACGCGCACGCCCTGCGCGTACACCGCGCGGGCCTCGAGCAGCATGTCACTCAGGCTCGAGATGCCCAGGATGTAAGACACCTTGAGTTGTTTGTTGGGTCCTTTAAAATCATCGAATAGACTCTGCCCTCGAGCCTTGAAACGGGCGTCCCACAGGGCCATGTCCAGCCCACCTTTTGCGGTGTGGTTGAAAGCCAGAGACCCCAAGGCTCGAGCGATGGCGTCCTCGTCCTCGATGTCCACGCCCCCCAGCGCCCCGGCCAGATACTTCACCGCTCCGGCGATGCTCTGCGGGGTTTCGCCGTAAATGGTTGGCCTGGACAGGGCTTCGCTCAGCCCAAAAGTGCCATCCTCGAGCGTGACTTTTATCAGGGTGTGCTCGGCATGGGTCAGGCTCGAGGCCGCGCCCCAGCGCAGGGTATTGTTCAGGGGCAGGCGAAAGGGAACGGTTTCGAGCGTTCGGATGTGCGGCATGTGCTCGAGTTTAGGGGTTTTTCTCGAGTGCCACTCAGAACCCCGACCCTATACCTGCACCAGAGCGCTAAACTACACCCATGACCCTAGCCGTCTTTGGACACTTAAACCCCGACACCGACGCCATCACTTCTGCACTGGTCTACGCCAGTTTTCTGGGCAAAACGGGAACTCCGGCCACCGCTTACCGCCTGGGCGACCTCAACAACGAAACTAAGTTTGTGCTCGAGCGGGCGAAAGTTCAGGCTCCGGCCCCGGTTCCGGCGCTCGAGAAGGGCAGTGAGGTCGCACTCACCGACCACAACGAGGCCGCACAGTCCATCGCTAACCTGGGTGAACTCAAAATCACGCATATTGTGGACCACCACAAAATAAACCTTAGCTCGAGCGAACCGCTGTATTTACGCTTCGAGCCGCTGGGCTGCACCGGAACCATCCTGGCCAAGCTGTATGTGGAAAACAACGTTCACATCGAGGTCTGGGAGGCCAATCTGATGCTCTCGGCCATTTTATCGGACACGCTGCACTTCCACAGCCCCACCACCACGCCCACCGACCGCGAGATGGGGGCTTACCTGGGTCAGATTGCAGGGGTGAGCGACCCCGAGAAATACGCGCTCGAGCAGTTTGCGGCCAAGAGTGACCTGGGCGACATGAGTGCTTCGCAGATGCTGAGGACCGACTACAAACTCTTCACCTTCGGCGGGAAATCCTACGGACTGGGCGTGCTCGAGAGCACCAATCTGAGTTACGCGCTGGGCCGTAAAGCCGAACTGCTTCAGGCCATGCAAGACGAAAAGGACGAGCAAAACTTGGCCGGAATCTTCCTGAGCCTGATTGATATTCTCGAGGAAAAAAACCTCACCCTGGTGCTGGGGCCGGACGAACAGCGGGTGCTCGAGGGGGCTTTCAACGCCACCGTGAAGGACGACCTGGCCGATTTAGGTCCGCTCATTTCGCGCAAAAAGCAGATTGTACCCGTGCTCGAGGGCTATCTGGCTTGAGTGAGGTCCTTGCTCGAGAGGGTTGTTCTTGTACACAGGAATGTTTCATTTCTGACACTTCTGAGATACAATCAGGACAAATATCCCTGGAGGTGCCCTGTGAGAATGAACTCGAGCAGAAAAGCATGGACGGCGGCGGCAATCACGACGGCTATCGGTGTGCTGGTACTCGGACTCTCGAGCGCCCAAACTCCTCCAGCAGGTGGGCCGCCTCCGATGGTGGCTATGGGTCTCAAGGGTAGCGTTGAGGGCGGCCTCAAGATGGTCAATCAGATTTGTCAAGGCTGCCACAATGTCGGTGGCGATAGTGTGGCGTATCCCCGCCTCGCCGCTCAGATGCCCTCTTACCTCATCATTCAGCTTTACAACTATAAAGGGCCGCGCCAGCATCCCATCATGACCAACGTGGCGGGGAAGCTGAGCGACCAGAACATCGCCGATGTGGCGGCTTACTACGGGTCGCTCAAGCCCGCTGTTGCCCTGCCCTCGAGCAAGCCTGCGCTGATTGCGGCTGGAGCTATGATTTATAACATGGGCCGTGCCAAGGATGGACTCATCGCCTGTACGGTGTGTCACGGTAGCATGGCGCAGGGCGTGAACGAACTAGCGGTGCCGCGCATTGGACACCAGATTCCAGACTATTTGGCCGAGGTGCTGACCTTCTGGAAGAAGACCGCGCCCGACGTGCCCGTGCCCGGATACACCGCCATGAAAATCGTATCTGCCAAGCTGAGCGATGCCGACATCGAAGCGGTGTCCGAGTATCTGGTCAGCATGAAATAATACCAAGTTGCGTTGGTGATTTTCCAACGCAGCGAAGCGGGTAAACTGAAATACCATCTTGCAGGAACGGAATTCCAGGTCAGTGCTTTTCTGACCTGGAATGGAGTGCAGGCAAGATGGTATAAGCGTTTGGATTTCAAAAAGGACACCCTCGAGCGGTGTCCCTTTTTTCTGGCTCGAGTTTGCATGGCTCGAGTTTGCGTAGCTCGAGCGTGTGCAAAACTACTTCACCAGCTCAATTCCAGCCAGTTCCTCGACCTTCAAACCCTGCACGTTCATCTGGGCAATGAACGGGTCGGGGTCGAACTCCTCGACGTTGTACACCCCTGCCCGCATCCAGGTTCCCTCGAGCATCAGCATTGCGCCAATCATGGCCGGAACGCCCGTGGTATACGAAATCGCCTGGGCCTGCACTTCCTTGTAGGTCTCGGCGTGGTCGCAGACGTTGTACACGAAGTGAACCTTAGGCTTGCCGTCCTTGCCCGTTCCCTTGATTTGTACCCCGATGCAGGTCTGGCCCGAGTAATTCTCGGCCAGAGACTCCGGCGCGGGCAGCACTGCCTTCAGGAACTCGAGCGGAATAATCTGTTGGCCCTGAAAGTTGACGGGTTCAATGCTGGTCATGCCCACGGTCTCGAGCACGCTCAAATACTTGATGTAGGTGTCACCAAAGGTCATCCAGAAGCGGGCGCGCTTGAGGCTGGGGTAATTGACCACCAGGCTCTCGAGTTCCTCGTGGTATAGCACGTAGCTTTTGCGGGTCTGCACCTTGGGGTAATAGATGTCCTGGGACAGCTCGAGCGGCTGGGTCTCGACCCAGGCCCCGTTCTCCCAGTAACGCCCACTCGCGGTAATCTCGCGGATGTTGATTTCTGGGTTGAAGTTGGTGGCAAACGCCTTGCCGTGGTTGCCGTTGTTGCAGTCCACGATGTCGAGGAAGTGCATCTCGGAGAAGTGGTGCTTGGCGTGATGCGCGGTGAAAACGCCGGTTGCGCCGGGGTCGAAGCCACACCCGAGCAGCGCCATCAGACCCGCTTTTTCAAAGCGCTCACGGTAGGCCCACTGCCAGGAGTACTCGAACTTGGCCACGTCCTTGGGTTCGTAATTCGCAGTGTCCAGGTAATGAATTCCGGTCTCGAGGCAGGCGTCCATAATCGTGAGGTCCTGATACGGCAGCGCCACGTTGATGACCATTTTAGGCTGATAGCTGCGGATGAGTTCGACCAGCTCCGGCACGCTGTCGGCGTCTACTCGAGCTGTCGTCACCTTCGTCCTCGAGTGCGGGAAATACTGCGCGATTTCGGCGGCAATCTTGTCGCACTTGGCTTTGGTGCGGCTGGCAATCATGATTTCGGTGAACACACTATCGTTGAGCGCGCACTTTTTGGCGACCACGCCGCCCACCCCACCTGCTCCGATGATTAAGACTCGAGACATGTTGAAACCTCCGGGTTAGCAATGAGCCATCAGCGATGAGCCATGAGCTTTTTGCTTTCGGAATGTAGCATAACGCTCGAGCAGAGGAGGGGCTAGGGGTGGGGTTCGGGGTTTGAGTGGGACATTTATGGTAAGAAACTCAGTTGCTCGAGGGTTTGTACACTCCAAACATCGAGTTGGCCCTCGTAATTGGATTCGATTTTTCTTGGGAATCCCAGAAGAGGGTCGAATGTCACCCTGACCCTGTGTTTGAGCGCAGGTTGTGGATTGCATAATCCCGATTCTTGGAGTTCAGCGAAGAGCTGTTCAACTGTCTTAAAGTCAGAAGCTGAAAAATCACCCTTATAAAAAGGGTCGAGCCTGTTCAAATAAGCGGCAGATTTTCCGTCTTTGACCCAAATCACAGCTCTGGTATGCAAAAATGCGGCTTCAGTCTTGTAAAGATAGGCATAATTATCTGGACCGAACAGCTTCCATCTTTCTTTCGCCCAACGCATTTCTTCGTTGAGTAGGCAGCCGGAAGGCATCCCTGCACTGCGAAGGGTGTATCGAATGCCTGAAAATGCAAAAAACGCAGCCAAAAACGTTAAAACATAAAATCTTCTCTGCTTCCAGAAAGGGCGGCGCATGTCTCCAAGCTTACTCGAGCGCTTTTAAATCGCTCAAAGAGTAGCTGCGGCTGGCATCGGCCACGATGGGTTTTTCAATATAAACAATCTTGCTGGGAAAACCGAGTGCCGGGTCAAAGGTCACATCAACGCTCTGGAAAAAACTCTCGGGTTTGAGCGGCAAATCTTTCTCGAGCTGGGTTAAAAGCGCGTCCACCGGAAGAAACGCGCCATAAAACGTGCTATCCAGTACCTGCTGCGTCTCGAGGTTCGTCACTTTGACCACCACGCCGCCCCGAACCTCCACGCTCGAGGGTTGCACCACTTCACGGGGACAGAAACAAAATATTTGATACTTGAGCTGATAATCCCCGAAGCCTCGAGCGCTCCAGCGCAATTTGGCCTGCTCGAGCGTGCTGAGCTGAGGGGTGGACGGCGTGCAGGCGACGAGAAAAATAGCGGCAACGGCCAAAATCTTCATGGAAACCTCCTCGAGCGGGTTTGTAGGAGCGGTTCAATTTATGGGTTAAAGTGGCGCTCGAGCAGAAAAGTTCCCTGATTTGACTTTCCCCTCGAGCCATCACCCAAGTTCACCCACCGTCAGCTTGCTCACATTACACTCGAGCTGGCCCCCCTTCCCCGCTCGAGCGAGGTAAACCTATGAAATACGCTTTCCTGCTCAGCAGTTTTCTGCTGTTGTCTGTCTCTGCGGTGTCCTCTGTGCAAGCGGCGATGCCTGCCCCGCCCCGTTCCCTGCCGCCTCAGCCCCTGCCGCCCCGGCCCACGCCACCGCGCATGATTTTGACCCAGAAGCTCGAGCAGCCCATTGAATTACGCTCGGTGCGAATTAGTGCCGAAATCGCTGGGGGTTTCGCCATCACCGAGACCGAGTTCGAGTTTTACAACCCGAACAGTCGTCCACTCGAGGGCAACCTGGAATTTCCGCTGCTCGAGAATCAACGGGTCAGCGGCTTTGCGCTCGATTTTGACGGTAACTGGCGCGCTGCGGTTTCGATTGAGAAACCCAAGGCGCAGCAGGTTTTCGAGGACATCAGCCGCCGCAAGGTAGACCCCGCCGTGCTCGAGCAGACTCAGGGCAACAATTACCGGGTGCGGGTTTTCCCGCTGCCGGCTCAGGGCACGCGCAAGGTGCGGGTTCAGGTCTCAGAAAAGCTGGGTCTGGACGGCGTTAACACCCTGTACCGCCTGCCGCTGGCCTTTGCCAAGTTGCCCAAATTCAAGCTGGCACTCAAGGTAGAGAACTCCCAGGCCACGCTCAAGGGCTTTGATGAGTTGGGCAGAGTTCAGCTCGAGGCCCAGGATTTCGACACCAAAGTGCTGAACTTCGACAGGGCGAACTACAGCGGTGCGGGCACGCTCGAGGTGAGGATTCCGCAACCCGGCGCGGCCCAGAGCTTCGAGCAGAGCTTCGCGGGGCAGCGCTACTTCATGACCGTGTTGCCCAAGCCTGAAGGTAAGCTCGAGCGCCGAGCGGTGCAAGCCCTGGACCTGCTGTGGGACAGCTCGCTCTCGGGGCTGGGCCGCAACTTCGAGCGCGAAAATGCGGTGCTCGAGGCGTATTTCAAGCGCTTTCCCAACGTCAAGGTGCGCCTGATTCGCTTTCGCAACGTGCTCGAACCCGTGCTCAATTTTACGGTAAAGGGCGGCAACTGGTCGGCGCTCAGAGCCGAACTCGAGAAGACCGTGTACGACGGGGCAACCAACTACGACGCGCTGAACTGTGCGGCGGTGAAGGGCTGTGTGGGAATCGAAGAGCGACTGCTGTTCACCGACGGCCTGGACAACGCCTCGCTCGAGCGCCTGAGTCCCTCGAGTGTGCCGCTCTACGTGCTGTCCTCGAGCGTGCAGAGCGACCCGGCCAAGCTCAAATATTTGGCCGCAAGTGGGGGGGTGTTTCTGGACCTGACCCGGTTCACGGCGGCTCAGGCGGCCAAAGTGTTGCTCGAGGGGCAGGCCAGCCTCACGGGGTTGCGCTCGAGCGGGGCCAGACGGCTCAGCGTGCAGGAAGACGCCCAGAATTGGTACATTTCTGGAATTCGCAGTGCCGAGGCCGGGAACGTCACCCTCGAGTACGCCGTCTCGGGGAAATCCGCTCAGACCGTGGTTTCACAGCCGAACTCGAGCACCCTGATAGCGCGTCAGTGGGCCGCGAGCACCCTCGAGTTCTTGCAGGGTGAGGCCGATTTGAATTCAGGCGAAATCAAGCGGCTGGGACAGGCGTTCGGGCTGGTGACGCCGCAGACCTCTCTTATCGTGCTCGATACCGCTGCGGACTACGTGCGCTACGAAATTCCCCCGCCTGCCGAACTCGAGGCCGAGTATAAGAAGTTGCGCCAGGAGGGGGCCGCGCAGGTCGCGGGCAAGAAGCGCGACCACAGCCAGTACGTGCTGGGCCTGCTTGAGAGGTACAAAAGCTGGTGGAAAACCGATTTTCCCAGAGGTAAAGCGCCCCCGCTCGAGGAGGATAAAAAATCGGCTTCCAACCGAGCTGTGTCCGTCCCCGAGATGGCTTCCCCTGCGCCCGCGCCTATGGTGAGTCAGGACGCTCCCGCTTCATCGGGAAATCTGGCTGAGAGTCGAGCCACCGACAGTGCCAGCGCGGCCAAGCCCTCGGGCGGCTCGAGCGAACCGCAACTCAGCATCGCGCTCAAGAAGTGGACCCCCGACGCCCCTTATATCAAACGAATGCAGAACACCAAAACGGCTGACCTGTACCGGGTTTACCTCGACGAGCGCCCCAGCTACCTCGAGAGCACCGCCTTTTTCATAGACGTGGCGGATTTGATGCTCGAGCGCGGCCTCACCAGGGAAGGGCTGCGCGTGCTGAGCAACTTGGCTGAACTCAAGCTCGAGAACCGCGCGGTGCTGCGGATTTTAGGCTACCGCTACCTTCAGGCTAAGCGCCCGGATTTGGCCATTCCCGTGCTCGAGCAGGTGGTCAAACTGGCCCCCTACGAGCCGCAGAGTTACCGCGACCTGGGTCTGGCTTACGCCCAGAACAAGCAAGACCAGAAGGCCATCGAGTCGCTGTACGAAGTGGTGAGCCGCGAGTGGGACCCGCGCTTTGCCGAGGTCGAACTCATCGCGCTTAACGAACTCAACGGCATTGTGGACCGCTCGAGCAAAACCCTGGATACCCGCTTCATGGATTCCAGGCTGCGGGCCAAACTGCCGCTGGACCTGCGCGTGGCGCTCACCTGGGACGCGGACAACACCGACATAGATTTGTGGATAACCGACCCCAACGGCGAAAAGGTGTACTACAGCCACCCGCTGAGCTATCAGGGCGGGCGCATTTCAAAGGATATGACCGGCGGGTACGGCCCCGAGGAATTCAGCCTGAAAAGTGCCAAAAAGGGTAAATACCGCATCGAGGTGGATTACTACGGCAACACCCAGCAGATTGTGGCCGGAGCGGTGACGGTGCAGGCTAAACTCATCACTGCCTTTGGCTCGAGGGCACAGAAGGAGCAACTCCTGACCCTGCGCCTCGCGGACAAGAAGGAGAACGTGCTGGTGGGCGAATTCGAGGTCAAGTAAGCCGGATGGATGTGGCTCGAGCGCCCAGTTCGCATCACATTACAATTAGGCTGTTTCTCAAAAATAGGATTTCAGCGCTAGCGTGTAAATTAAGGCCAGCGGTTTTACATTTTTTTTGAAACGAACAAACCGAGCCGCTCGAGCGAGGTTTTATAGTGCATTCTCAACTCAAGGCGTCCGGGGCGGGAGGGCAGGGCTGGTTTCACACGCTTTACCACTCCGTTTTCGGACGTTTGCGCTCGAGCCGCCGCCTGATTCGCACCATACTCAGCACCCTGCTGTCTTTGCAGCTCCTCACCGTGGTGGTGGTGTTGCTCAGTACTCAGGCGTATCAGGGGCGGGTACTCACCCAGCACGCGCAGGAGGTCATCCGTCAGATGGTCACTTCTGCCGAGAGCGACCTCAAGCACCAGCTTGCCCCGGCCCAGAACACCACGGTATTGCTGCTCGACCAACTAGATGCGGGGGTCGTTTCACTGGGCAACCCCGACCAGCTCGAGCGAACCCTGTTGACCTTGCTGCGCGGTCAACCCCAACCCTCGAGCATCTTTTTGGCAGGTAAAGATGGTGGCTTTCTGTTCGTGCAGCGGCGGCCCGAGGGCTATTTTCGCAAGTGGATTCATTTTGTGGCGGGAGTGCGTCAGGTGGAGATTTTGACGCGCGACCCCGATTTAACCCTGCTCGAGCGCAAACTCGACCCCCTGGACACCTTCAGTCCGCAGAGCAGGCCGTGGTACTCTCTGGCGCTGTCTCGCTCGGGTGGCGGCTGGACCGCGCCTTACGTGTTTCACACCTCTGGTCAACTGGGCATTACCGCTACAAGGGCGCACCGCACGGTAGGCGGCAAGTTGCTCGAGGTCATTGGGGTGGACATCCAACTCGACAACCTGCCTCGCTACCTCACCACCCTACCCATGGGGTCCGAGGGTCAGGCTTTTCTGGTGACGGAGCAAGGAAAAATCATCACCGTCGCCTCCAAGTCTTCGCCGCTCGAGGCCAGGGGTCCGGTCTCGGCGGGTCAGCCGCAACTGCAAAGCGTGGCAGGCCCTGCTCAAGCTCTGCTCGAGCACAGTCTAAAGCGCAGTCTCGAGCCAGAACCCGAGCAAAGCCCTGAGCAAAGCCGGGACAAGTCGCTCGAGCAGCTCTACGACTTTTCATCGGGCAGTACGGCGTTTCTGGGCATGGTTGCGCCACTGCAACTCGATACCAACCTGCGCTGGCGCATGGGCGTCTACGTGCCCAGGGCCAACGTCAACTGTTCGCTCGAGAGCCTGGGCAGCGCCAACGTGCTCATCGTAATCGGCAGCGGCGCGCTGCTGCTATTGCTGGCTATTCCGCTCTTAAGGGCGCTCGAGCAGCCGTTTCAGAAGCTGAGCCGTTATCAGTCGGTGTTCGAGGGCGCGCTGCACATCCGGGCGCTGCTCAGCCCCGAGGGCGTGGTGCTCGAGGTCAGCGCCGGTACGCTCGAAGAAAGTGGACTCAATTCACAGCAGGTGAGGGGTCGCCCGTTTGCTCAGATGCCGTGGTTCGAGGGCGCTCCGGCTCAGTCGCTCGAGCAGCTTCACCACAATCTCGAGCGGGCCAGACTGGGCTTTACGGTGCAGAGCGAACTCAAACTGTCGCGCTCGAGCACGCAACCACACCAGGCCGAGGTTTCCATCCGGCCTCTGCCTCATGAACAGGGCGGAACCGAATTTTTGCTGGTCGAACTGCGCGATGTCACCGAGCGCAAGCAGACCGAGCATTTACGCGAACAACAGCGTCTGGAACTCGAAAGTCACAATTCTGCGCTCCAGGCCAAAACTCAGCAGCTTGCAGAGGCCGACGCTTTCAAAACCCGCATGGTGGGCATCGTGTCGCACGACCTCAAAAACCCCATTGCCGCGCTGCAAGGCTACCTGGAACTGATGCTCGAGGGGATGCCCGACCCTGGGCAGCAGCAACACCTGCTCGAGGCGCACCAGCTCACCGAAAGAATGCAGACCCTGGTCACGGGCCTGCTCGACCACACCGCACTGAGCCTGGGTAAATTCCAGCTCGAGACCACAAAAGTAGATTTTAGCGCCCTGCTGGGTAGGGGGGCAGACCGATACAGCGCCCCCACTCAACTCGAGGGCCAGACCTTTGAACGACAAATCAAGCCGGGACTGTGGGTGCGCGGCGACGCGGTGCGGCTCGAGCAGATTGTGGATAACCTGCTGTCTAACGCGGTCAAGTTTTCGCCCCCGAACAAGACCATAAGGCTGCGCCTGCACTCGGGCCGCGACGGTTTTGTATATCTGGCGGTGCAAGACGAGGGTCCCGGCCTGAGCAGCGAGGACCAGGCTCGAGTGTTTGGATTGTTCGAGAAGCTCTCGGCCCAGCCCACCGGCGGAGAAAGCTCGAGCGGACTGGGTCTGGCCATCGTCAAGCAGTTGGTGGACTTACACGGCGGTCAGGTTTCGGTGGAGAGCCGTCCCGGCGAGGGCGCAACCTTCACGCTGCGCTTGCCCCACAGTGTTCTCGAGGAGATTGGGGTGCTCGAGCCGGACCGGGTGCTCGAGGGTTGAGCGGATTTGAAAGGTATATTTCGGCAAGCAGACGACAAACCTTATGGTCAGACACGCGGTTTGCGCTCGAGTGGTGGACACCCAAACGAAATCCGTGTGTCTAGATTCCAGACTTATTGGTGTGTCTGGATTCCAGACTTATTGCTTGACGAGTTGCCCCCGAATTTCGCCACCAGCGTTGGTGGGGGTGTGCAGATTGACGTAGTAACGCCCCTCGTTCATCTGGGTGACTTGCACGTCTGAGAGGGTAGCTGTGCCGCTGATTGTGCCTTCCGTCGCCACCGCTCCGGGGGCCACAGTGAGGTCAAACAAAACTCCAGCATTGGTTTCGGCAGTCGAGGTCGCCGAGCCATGAACGTGTGCGCCCGAGGGCAGCGAACCGGGCGCAGTCACCGCGCCAGACAGCTTTTCGTAGCTTCCAGTCACGGTCAAAACCTTGGTGTTGACATCGAGCGTTGCAGTGACGCTTCCCGTTCCGGCGGTTGTAATTGCAGTTGGGCGTTCGTTGGCTCCGTTGAGTGTCGCTTTGAAGACGGTCGTGGTGGGGGTTGTGGTGCCTCCGGCGCACGAGGTCATGACGGCGGTGAGGGCGAGCGCGGCAAACAGCATCCTGTGCATAGATTCCTCCACTGAGTTTTTATTCAAGGTCACTCTAACCGTCCCAATTCTGAGAAAGCGTAGTGCTGTACGAAGTTGGGGCGCAAAGTACAATTTGCCGCCCTATAGCGTTTACCGCTAACACTTCGACTTTTCCGCTTTGCTATCTTGAGCAGAACGGCACCTAGCGGGCCTGCTCGCTCCAAAGCCTCCGTTACCGCGAGAAACGCTACTCTTTTCCAGTAGCGAAGCTCACCTGAGAAACCTGAAACAGAACAGGTATCTATGGGAAAGGCTATAGTTTGTACCCAATGGCTCGAGGCGCAGAATTTCAACTCATTCAGGGTTCAGCCGATTGCCCATCGCCCCACAAATCCCGATTCTAAAACTTCTCCCGCAGCAGCGTCTCGAGCGCGCCCCGGTCCGGTTCCCAGTAGCTGCGGCCCCCAAAATAGGCAAAATCTCCGGGCACGGTGTAGGTCTCGAGCGCGCTCTGGGCCAGCATCATGCCCAGTAGTGAGGCAACATCATCTCGCTCGAGGTCGGTTTTCACGTTCTTCTCGAGGGCAGAGGCCGCTTTGGGAAAGTTCAGCACGCCCTGCGGTGAGCGCAGCTTGGCGCTCACCGCCCGCAGCATGTCCTGTTGCCGCGCCACCCGTCCGATGTCGCCCATGCCGTCGTGGCGAAAGCGGGTGAATCCCTCGAGCTGTACCCCACTCAGGGTTTGCAGGCCCGGTTTGAGGTCGATATTGAGCTTGGCGGCGGTGTCCTGGTATTTCATGGCAAAGGGCACGTTGACCCGCACGCCGCCGAGTGCGTCGGTGACATCGCGCAGGGCCTCGAGACTGAGGTAAGCGTAACCCTTTATTTTGAGTCCGGTCAGGCTCTCGAGCGTGCTGACCAGGGCCTGCGGTCCACCGTGAACGTTGGCCCCGTTGACCTTGCCCCAGCCGTACCCGCTCACATTGACGCGGGTATCTCGAGGGATGCTGAGCAGCCGAATGGTTTTGGTGCTTGGCTCGAGCCGCGCAATGAGCAGGGTATCGGTGAGGCCGCTGTAATCCTCGGGCGCGGCGCGGTGATAGCCCAGATATTTGGGCGCGACCCCCGCGATGATGTAATTGACGGGCTGTGCGGGCATTTTAGGCCACGCTCCCCAGCGCGACAATATCGGAGCGATGGGGGAGAGGTAAGCCGCCATGCCCGCCAGAAATAGGAAAAAAAACAGGGTAAGGGCTTTGCCGAGGCGCATAACTGAGGCTTACTATGCGGGAAAAGCTCGAGTATTGCAATGAAATTCTTGAGTATTGCGGTAGAGCGGGAGCGCGAGAATGTTTTGAACGCTCGAGGCCAGATACTCGAGACCAGATATTCGAGACGGTTGGATGGGTTCACAGTCCACTCAACCCTCAGCGCCTCAAGTCTAAATTTTACGCCCGTATCCAAACCCCCTCCTGGGCCTTAAACTTCTCAAGCCTATGCACTGGAAATTTTCTCGCCCCGCGCTATTTTTTCTATTTTCCACTTTCATCTTTGGCATGGGCGCGGCTCAGCTTCAGCTCTATCTCAACTTTTACCTTCAGGCGCTCGAGGTCTCCGCCAGTTTGCAAGGCGTCATCAATGCACTCCCCTCTCTGGCTTTCATCGTCACGGCGCTTCCAGGCGCGGTGCTCTCTTCGAGAATCGGACTGACCCGCACCCTGCAACTGGGCGGTGTGCTCACCCTGCTGGGTCTGCTGGGGGTGGCGCTGGGCAGCTCCGCGCTTACCATCGGGCTGGCGGTGCTGCTCGAGGGGGCGGGGGCCGCGCTCATCGGGGTGGCCAGCGCGCCCTTTATGACCCGGCATTCCGACGACGCTACTCGAGTGCCGTTGTTCTCGCTCGAGCTGGCCCTGGTCACGGGTGCCGGTTTTCTGGGCAACTTGCTGGGCGGCTTAATTCCACAGCTTTACGCGGGCGCGGCGGGCATCTCGGTTCAGAGCGAGGCGGCGTTGCGGGTGGCGCTGCTGTGTGGTGCGGCCTTTCAATTCCTGAGCCTGATTCCGCTGCTGTTCATTCCTAACACTCGAGGAGAGAAACCACTGAGCCGCCGTTCCCGGCTCGAGCAGCCCCGCAAGGTCCTAGCGTTCGTACTGCCCACGACCCTGCTGGGTTTAGGCGCGGGCCTCACTATTCCCTATCTCAACGTCTTCATCGAGGGCAAGTTCCACATCTCCTACTCGAGCCTGGGCGCGCTGTTCGCCTGGACCAGTCTCACCACCGCCGCCACCGCGCTGATTCAGCCCGCGCTGGTCCGCAGGTTTGGCGAGGTTCGCACGGTTTTGCTGGTGCAGGGCCTTTCGCTTCCGTTCATGGCGGTGCTGGGATTTAGCCCCAGTTTGCTGTTGGTGGGTTCGAGCCTGTTCATTCGCGGCGCACTGGCCAACGCCTCAGGGCCGGTTTATTCGGCCTACACCATGCGCCAGCTCTCCGAGGCGGACCGGACCCTCTTTGCCGCGCTCAGCCCGATGGCCTGGAGCGCGGCCTTTGCGCTGAGCAATCTGATTTCTGGCCTAGTGCGCTCCCGGCTCGAGTTCTCGAGCGCCTTCCATCTGCTTTTTGCGCTGACCCTGCTGTGCTACGCGGCCTCGTTGAGCGTGCTGTACTGGGTGCTCGAGCGCCGAAAATTCGGCTTGATGAGAGTCTAAAAAAGGTCCAGCCTCGGGCGAAGAACCTGGTTTTCACCGTCTCGAGCGCATATTTTGTGAGATTAGAGCGTGTAAAAGCTCCTCGAGTTTAGCCTTGCCCCCACGCCCTCACCTTTCTGACGTTGTACAGTAAACCTATGATTGATTCCGCTGGATTTCTTGGCCAATTGTACGAGGTACAGCAGCTCGACCTCGAGCTGGATACCCTCAAGACCAGCGAGGCCCAACTCCCCTTTGAGCTGCTCGACCTGCGGGCGCAGATGAACACGCTCAACGACCACATCTCGAGTGGTTTCGAGGACCTGGACCGACTGCGTAAGGACATCAGCCGTGACGAACTCGAGAAGGGTGGTCTCAAAGACCAGATTGCCCGCGCCCGCGAGGAGCAGGATAAGAACGCGTTCGACTCTAAAGCGCAGTCCCAGTTTGAAAACCGCATTCAGCAGCTCAGTGAGCGCCTGAACGAACTCGAGGAAATGCTCGAGCCGCTGTACGAACGCCGCGAAACCCTCGAGACCCGCAAGGCCGAGATGCACGGTCAGCACCGGGGCATGTCTCCAACGCTCGAGACCCTGGAAAACGACAACGACGCTCGAGTGAAGGCCCTGGACGAGGATTTTATAGGCCGCAAAGTCAAGCGCGACCTGCGAATGGCGGAACTGGCCAAAGCCGACAAGCGCTCCGTCACCGAATACGAGATGATTCGCCGGGTGCGGCCCAACGCCTTGGTTCCCATCGAAAAGGGTCGCTGCTCGGGCTGTAACGCGCAGGTTCCGGTGGCGATTCAGCAAAAAGCCTCGAGTGGTAAACCCCCAGCGGCCAAGTGCCCGTCGTGCGGGCGGCTACTGATTCGGATGGTCTAAATCTAGTGACGAGTTTTGCGCCTCCGGCGTCTTGAGCAGAACGGCACCTTTCGGGCCTGCTCGCGGGTCTTTAGTAATTGGTTTTTGGTCATTTTGATGTTGGGCGTAAAAAGCAAACCAACCAATGACCAATAACCAATAACCCATCCACCTAACTTCCTATGCCCCCAACCCTGACCCTCCGACCTGCTCGAGCGCGTGACGCCGAGGTACTGGCCCGTTTGTGCCTCGAGTGGGAGGGCGCGCCCGCACGGCAAAGCCCGGAGTTGTTGCTCGAGCTGTGGGTGCAGACCCTGAGCGACGACGACTCGAGCGTGTATCTGGCGCTCGAGGAAAACGTGGTGCTGGGCTTTGTTCACGTCACCTATCAGGCGCGTCCGGCGCGGTTGGGCTGGCGGGCCACGCTCGAGGAGCTGCATGTGGTGGCGCACCTTGAACTCGCCACCCGCCTGCTCCTCGAGCGGGTCGTTGAGGAGTGCCGCAGACGGGGTGACGTGATTGCGCTCTACCTGCTGACCCAACCCGACCTCGAGCCGAATTATGGAGAAGCGCTTTACGCCGAGCTGGGTTTCGTGCCGAGAGGCCGCGATGTACTCATCTGGCAAGGTGATTTGACAGGATGAGAGAGACAGAAAGCAGAAGTTAGAGGGTTAAAAGCTCGAGCAAAGGGTTTGGACTGAGAACCTATAACTGAAAATGCCCAACCCCCATCCCCGATTCCCGATTCCCTATCTTTCACCTGAACCCTGTACCCTGTATCCCGTGACCGTACCGATTCCCCAACCCTCGAGCCGCGCGCCTCGCGTTCCTAAAATCGTGTGGGACCTCATTTTTACCCTGCTCATTCCCATCACCTTGCTGGCTTCTAAAATTCCCGTCCTCAACACCAGTTTTGCAGATTTTCTTCAGAACCGATTTGGTTTAGCCGAGAGAAGCGCCACGGTGACGGCCTTTGTGCTGGCGGGTCTGATTCCAGCGGCGTACATCCTGATAGACACCTACCGCACCCGCAAGTTCAACCCCGTCACCGCGCTGGCAGCGGGTTCGGCACTCACCGGGGGCGTGCTGGCTTTTTTACAGATTGATGGCTGGAAATTTGCGCTCAAAGATTCTTACGCCTCCATCGTGGTGGCGCTGGTGATGGGAGGCTCGCTACTCGCGGGTCGGCCTTTTTTCGGCTTCGTCCTGAAGGTGGCGATGCTGCCCGACTCAATCAAAAAGGAACGCGCTCTGGACCGACTGCTCAGCGGCCCCAACGTGTCTCGAGCACTGTTCTGGGGCACGCTGGTCATTCTGCTCGAGGCCTTACTCAACGGCAGCATCAACTTTCTGGTCAACCTGCAAAACGTGGTCGCCGGATTTGGGACCAAAGCCTTCAACGACCAGGTGGCCGGGGTAAACGCGATTATGCGGCTGCCCAGCATCGTGCTGAGCCTGCTGGCTTACGGCTTTGCCTATTACTACGTGCAGTGGGCCGTGGAGCGCGACTTTGGCGACAAAGCCAAACTCTTCGAGGACGGCCTGTGGCAGGCACTCGAGGAGCAACCTAAGCCGCTCGAGTCGGCCTAAAATCTGCAAACGTCAAACGCCGAACGCCAAAAACAGAACGGCGTTCGGCGTTCAGCGTCTTGGACAGAACGGCACTGTCTTGAGCAAAACGGCACCTATCGGGCCTGCTCGCCTACCGGGCCTATCCGCGTTTGCAGAGCGCGTAGCGCTCATTACTCGAGCACGCCCACCTGCGGACACAACTCGCGCAAGGTACACTCGAGGCACAGCGGTTTACGCGCCGCGCACACCCGCCTCCCGTGAAAAATCAGCGCGTTGTGGGTAAAGACCCACTTTTCACGGGGGAACAGCGCCTCGATATCCACCTCCACCTTGTCAGGGTCGGTGTTCTCGCTCAGGCCCAGCCGCCTCGAGAGCCGCCCTACGTGGGTATCCACCGCAATGGCAGGCCGCCCGAAGGCGTTGGAGAGCACCACGTTGGCGGTTTTGCGGCCCGCTCCCGGCAGCGCGAGGATGGCCTCGAAATCGTTGGGCACTAAACCCCCGTGTCGCTCGACCAGAAGCTGCGAGAGCCGAATTAGGTTCCTGGCTTTGGTGCGGTGAAAGCCAATTTTGCGAATCAGGTTCTCGACGGTCTCGAGGTCGGCCTCGCCCATTGCCTGCGCGTCGGGGAAAGCCGCAAACAGCGCCGGGGACGCCAGATTTACGCTCACGTCGGTGGCCTGGGCCGAGAGCACCGTGGCCACCAGCAACTCGAAGGGATTGTGGTGACTCAGTTCGGTCTGCACGTCGGGGTAAAGCGTCTCGAGTTGGGCCAGAATTTCGAGCGTTCGTGCTTTTTTGGCCTTCTCCGACTCTTTTTTCAGCGCTCGAGCTTTGGGCTTTTTCAACTCATTGGGTAGTTCGGAACCGTCCTGGGTGGCCGCTCGAGCCGTGATGGGTGCGGGTTCCTGGGCCTGTTGTACGGCGTCCTCGAGCACTTCTGAACTGGCTTTTTTGCGCGGCATACTCTGAATAATAACGCGAAACCTAAACCCTTCCGTTAAAAAGCAGCCACAAAACCATCGGCTCGAGGGTCAGACCCGCCCACCAGCGTGCCTCTCTGGTCTCGCCAGATGATTTGACCCCGCCCAAAGGACGCGCTTTCAGGCTCGAAACGAATCTTGTGACCTCGTTCCTCGAGTTCGTGGGCCAGAGTTGCCGGAAAGCCGTGCTCGAGGTCCACGTTCAGCCCTCCAGTCCACTGCCAGCGCGGAGCATCTAACGCTTGCTGTGGGTTCATGCCTTGCTCGAGCGTATTGATGAGGACCTGCATATGGCCCTGCGGCTGCATAAATCCGCCCATCACCCCGAACGGCCCCACCGCTTCGCCGTCACGGGTCAAAAAGCCTGGAATGATGGTGTGGTACGGGCGCTTTCCTGGCTCGAGCGCGTTGGGATGTCCGGCCTCGAGCGAGAAATTGTGCCCCCGGTTGTGTAGCGCAATGCCCGTACCCGGCACCACCACCCCGCTGCCGAAGCCCATGTAATTGCTCTGAATAAAACTCACCATCATCCCGCTCGAGTCGGCGGTACACAGGTAGACCGTGCCCCCGCTCGAGGGCTTGCCCGCCTCGGGAACATGAGCAGTTTCGCCGATGAGCCTACGTCGCCCCTCGAGGTAAGCCGGAGCTAGCAAATCGGGTATTGGGGTAAAACGAGGGTCGCACACATAGCGGTAGGCGTCGGTGAAGGCCAACTTAAGGGCCTCGATTTGACAGTGTAGATTGTGGGGTAGCTCCAGGCTCGAGCGGGGATGTGATTCCCTCGTGAATCCTTCCCACAAGGCCAGCGCTTCCAGGGCCACGATGCCCTGACCGTTGGGTGGAAGCTCCCACACCTGATGGTCGCGGTAGGTCGTAAAAATGGGTTTGACCCATTCCGAGCGGTGTCGGGATAGGTCCTCGAGCCGCAGTAAACCCCCCGTTTCTCGGGCAAAAAGGTCTATTTGATGGGCCAGTTCACCGCTGTAAAAGTCCTCGGCGTGTGAGGCTGCGATGCGCTCGAGGGTGCGGGCGTGGTCTTCCGAGGCCCACACGCTTCCGGCTCGAGGCTCGAACCCCGGTGGCAGGAAGGTCTGCTTCCAGCCCTCAAATTCGGGGCCGTCGCGCTCCAATCGAGCTGCTTTTTCCCAGAACCGCGCCACGGTAGGCGATAACGGATAGCCCTTGCGAGCGTAGTGAATGGCTGCTTCAAAGAGTTTGGCAAGGGGCAGGCGACCCAGACGGGCGTGTAGGTCGGCCCAGGCTCGAGGTGCGCCGGGAACCGTGACTGGAAGCCATCCGTGTGTGGGCATCTCGGTCAAATTGCGCTGGGAAAGAGCCTCGAGTGAGAGCCGCGCCGGAGCCGCACCCGACCCATTCAGGCCGTGCAGCTCTTTACCGTCCCACACCAATGCAAAAGCATCCCCACCTATTCCGTTGGAGGTTGGCTCTAGCACGGTGAGCGCGGCTGCGGTGGCAATCGCAGCGTCTACCGCGTTACCGCCCTGGCGCAGAATCTCCAGGCCCGCCTGGGCGGCCAGCGGCTGAGCGGTGACGACCATGCCCCCTCGAGCGTAAACAGGGGGTCGGGTGAACGAATCGGAATTCATAGCTTTACTGTAAGCATTCATCTTCTGAAAAGGGATATTCCTCGGGCGTTAGCTTCATAAATGCGACATTAATAGTGCTCGAGTTGGGGCGAAGTGTGACGAATAATGAGAACCATGCTAAGACTATGCTGACGGGTCCTCCCCATTTGGGCCTATACAGAAGGATAAGGCTGTGTTACCTTAACACTTATAAGTTGGCGACGAGCTGACTAGCGGTTTCTTAGTCTATTTACTTATCTAACCCTTTTATTTCTGGATTTTGATGCACCCTGCTTTGAGGTGGTGAGTGTGAACAATTTTGTAGCAGTCATCTTGGCAGGAGGAAGTGGTGAGCGTTTTTGGCCGCTTTCGCGCAAGCACAAACCCAAGCAATTTCTCACGCTCGAGGGTCAGGGGTATAGCTTGCTGCAAGCCACGGCTCAGCGTCTGCTCGAGTTGACGGGGGGGTTTGAGCGCATTTTCGTCGTCACCTCGAGCGAATACCGAGGCCAGGTCTTCAATCAGTTGCCCGACCTACCCAGTGAAAACTTGATTGTTGAACCGGTGGCCAGGGACACCGCTCCCGCCATTTTATACGCTGCACTGTGCGTGCAAAAGCGTTTCCCGGACGCCGTAATGGGCGTGTTTGCCTCGGACCACCGCATCACCGACCCAGAAGCTTTTGTGCAGGTCATCGCTCGAGCGGGTGAGGTAGCTCGCACTCAGAACATGTTGGTGACGCTGGGCGTGACCCCGACCTTTGCCTCGACGGGTTACGGCTACATTCAGCAGGGTGAGGTGCTCGAGGACGGCCCTGTGCTTGCCTCCCCGATGGCGGCGTACCGGGTCAAGCGCTTTGCGGAAAAACCCGACGCCATCACCGCGCAGGCTTTCATCGACAGCGGCCTCTACACCTGGAACAGCGGTATCTTCGTGTGGCAGGTGCAGACGGTGCTCGAAGAATTTAAAACCCACCAACCGCAGCTCAGCGCCCAGCTCGAGGGTGCCATTTTAAGCCGTGACCTGCTGCGTGAGGTGTTTCCCACCCTCGAGAAGGTCAGTGTGGACTACGCCCTGATGGAGAAGTCGAGCCGCGTGGCGGTTATT
>Ga0209724_1001541_pt1 | contig 20786 bp, 20 predicted proteins | sample grotaG_FD_184143 | JGI IMG/M metagenome (GOLD analysis project Ga0209724, IMG submission 184143) | Glacier valley bacterial and archeal communities from Borup Fiord, Nunavut, Canada, to study Microbial Dark Matter (Phase II) -... | ecosystem: Environmental > Aquatic > Freshwater > Ice > Glacier ...
CGCTGCGCAGCTCGCCGAAACCCTCGGCCCGCTCGTGGTGGTGAACGACTGGACGCGCACCAACCGCAACTGGTTCTCGGCCGTGCAGATCGAGAAGCGCCTCATGTTCATCATCCTCACGCTGATAGTCGCGGTGGCCGCGTTCAACCTCGTCTCGACGCTGGTGATGACGGTGACCGACAAGCGTGCCGACATCGCCATCCTGCGCACGCTCGGCGCCACGCCGCGCTCGATCATGGGCATCTTCATCGTGCAGGGCGCGGCCTCGGGCGTGATCGGCACACTGGCCGGCGTGGCACTCGGGCTCGTCGTGGCGTTCAACATCGACGTCATCGTGCCGGCGATCGAGAGTGCGCTGCACGTGAGCTTCTTGCCGAGCAGCGTCTACCTCATCAGCCGCATGCCGAGCGACCCGCAGCAAGGCGACATCGTGCCCATCGTCGTGATCTCGCTGGTGCTGGCCTTCGTGGCGACGCTTTATCCGAGCTGGCGCGCGAGCCGGCTGCAGCCGGCCGAAGCGCTGCGCTATGAGTGAAGGCGACGCGAGCCCTGCGGGCGACGTGATCGTCGCCCGCGGTCTGCATAAGCGCTTCGTCGAAGGAAGCGGCGCCGAGCGGCTCGACGTGCACGTGCTCCAGGGTGTCGACCTCGACGTGCGGCGGGGCGAGACGCTGGCCATCGTCGGCGCGTCGGGCTCGGGCAAGAGCACGCTGCTGCACCTGCTCGGCGGCCTCGAGCCACCCACCGAAGGCCGCGTGAATCTCTGTGGCCGCGACTTCACCACGCTGGGTGCGAGCGAGCAGGGCGCATGGCGCAACCGCCATCTCGGCTTCGTGTATCAGTTCCACCACCTGCTGCCCGAGTTCACGGCGCTCGACAACGTCGCCATGCCGCTGCGCATCCGTCGGCTCCCGACTGGCGAAGCGAGATCACGCGCGGCGGCAGCGTTGCAACAGGTGGGGCTCGGCGAGCGTCTGGCGCATCGGCCTTCGCAGCTCTCGGGCGGCGAGCGTCAACGCGTCGCCATCGCCCGGTCGATCGCCGGCGCGCCCGACTGCGTGCTGGCCGACGAGCCCACCGGCAACCTCGACCGGGCTACCGCAGACACCGTGTTCGCGACGATGCTGGAGCTGACTCGCCAGAGAGGCATGGCGTTCGTGCTGGTCACGCACGACGAGAAGCTGGCCGGCCGGTGCGACCGCGTGATGCGTCTGGAAAAGGGCCGCCTCGCCGATGCGCCCGCGCCGAGCTAGTTCGACGCCACGGCGGCGCGTTCCTTGGTCACCGGCAAGCCGGCCTTCTCCCACTCAGGCATGCCACCGCGAAACCAGTAGACCGCTTCGAATCGTTTGCTGTCGTTGGCGCGCAGTGCCGCCTTGAACGACTTCCAGCATTCGGGGCCGTTGCAGTAAAGGACGACCTTGCTGTTGCTGGCGAGCTTGGAAACGTCGAAGCCGTCTTTCGACAGGTCGGCGCCGACGATGCGAGCCGAGTATTCCTCGTAGGGCAGCAACTTGGCGCCCGGAATATGCTTGGTCTCGAACTCCGCTGCGGTGCGCACGTCGACGACCTGAACGCCGTCCTTGATCATGTCGCTCACCTCCTTGGCGAGCACCTTGCGAACGCCGGCAACCTCTTCAGGTGTGTAGTGGCTCAACCCGGTGACGTACTTGTAGGAAGCCGGCGCGGCGACGGGCAATGTCTTCAGCGACACCTGCGTTGCGAAATAGTCGGAGAGAGACTGCTTGAGCGGCGCTGCGAGCGTCTTGCGCGCCACGAGCGTCTGGCCGGGAACCGGCGCAGACACCTCGAGCACCTTGCCCTTGCCAGGATGGGCCGCGAGCCAAGCGATCGCTTCGGGCTCCGGCATGATGGTCGCCGCGCACAGCTTCTTCTCGAGCGCGAACTGCGCGATCTGGTAGCTGCCCGACGTGAACACCAGCCGGAAGTCGCTCAGCCGGATGCCGTGATCGCTTAGCAGCGCGACGCCGACGGCCGAGGCCGGAGAGTCTTCCTGCGGCAGGTAGAGCGTCCGGCCTTTCAGGTCGTCGAAGGTGGCGATCTCGGTCGCCACGACCAGCGCCATCTTCGTCATCTTGCCGTCGAAGCCGATGACTTCGTAGCGAGCGTCTTTCACCGCGCCGACGGCGAGATTCGACGGCACCCACAGCGCGTCGAACTCTGCCGACCGCGTGCCGATCGCGATCTCGCGCAACGACCGGCTGCCCACCACCCGCACCGGCGCCCCCACCGTTCGAGACAGCGGCGCTTCGAGCGAGGCCGCGCGTGAATAGACGTTCGACTCCTGATTCACCGGGTCGAAGGCCACGCCGACCCGCAACGAGCCGGCCGGCGCCGACTCCTGAACGCTCGCGGCCTTCGCGTTGCCGCCCTGCGTTGCCGCGAAGACCGACGACACGGGCACCCCGGCCAGCGCGCACGCACCCAGAACGATCAAGAAACGACGGGCCGAATTCGATTTCATCGAAACACTCCTATTTCGCCGGAACGAGCATCGGCACTGCGATGTTGACAAGCGCACCCGCCACGAGCAGCCAGATGAAAAGAAATCCCGCCAGGACCAGCGGCATGGGCCCCGCTTCTTTCAGCGAACTCGTGCGGGTCGAAAGGCCCAGTGCGACCATGGCCATGGCCAGAACGAATTCGTCGATCTTCACGATCACTGCCGAGGCATCATGCAGTGGCAGGAGGGAGTTTGCAACGACCGCGAGCGCAAACAGCAGTGGGTAAAGCGGCATCGATGCGTACCATTTGGCGCCGCTCGCCCGCACGCTCGGGTCTCGCTGCTGCCAGGCGCTGATGCAAAGCAGGAACGGCAGCAGCATCGCCACTCTTCCCATCTTGGCGATCATGGCCGAGTCCGACGCAGATGCGGCGACGGCATTGGAGATGGCGATGACCTGCCCGACGTCGTGAACGGTCGAACCGATGAAGGTCCCGAACCCGGTGTCGGCACCTGGAACCCAACCCCATTGCAAATTCGCCCGATACAGGAGCGGATACAAAAGCAGCGCGGCAGTGCCGAAGACCGCCACGGTCGAGACCGCGACGGAGATCTGTTCGGACCTGGCCCGCACCACTGGAGCCGTGGCGAGAACCGCGGAAGCACCGCAGATGGCAGACCCGGCGCCGACGAGCGCAGACGTCTGCACGTCGAGCTTGAGAACCCGCACGCCGAGCCACATCGACATCAGGAACGTGCTCGACACCATGAGCGCGTCGATCGTGAACACAGCGATGCCGGCGGACTCGAAGTTGGCGAGCGTCATTCGAAAGCCGTAGAGCACGATGCCGATCCGAAGCAGCTGCTTCTTCGCCAGATTCACGCCATCGGCGTAGCCGTCGACCCGGGCCGAAAAGGTGTTGCCGACGAGCACGCCGAACACCAGCGCGAGCGTCAGCGTGCCGACCGAGATGCCTCCCGCATGCGCTACCGACGCCACATAGGCACTCGCCGCGGCGATGACAGCGCACAACGCCAGCCCCATCCACGAAGGGTGCAGCGAGCGGCCCCCGGCTGCGGTCGGCTCGATTCGAGGCTCGGGCACTGAAGCAGAGGCCTGCTCCGCGCGTGTCTCCACGTCGGGTGTCGCCGCCAGCGGTTCGACGAGAGGCGCAGGAGCAACGGCTTCTACTTGCAGGGCTGCAAGCTGCAGATCGCGCGGACCTTCGTCGACGGGTTCGAGCAAGGGCGGATGCGGCTCCGATGCCACGGGAACGCTGCGGTCGCGTTGACGACTGCGGTTTCGCACCCCTACCGAGCCCGACCGTTCGGGGGTGTCAGGCACGCGGCCAGAGAGGCCCGATCGTCGGCGCACAACTCCTGCCGACATTTGATCGCGCCGGCCGGATCTTCGGTCGACCGTGCTTCGCAGCGGGCGAGAAGCGCACCGATCGTCGCGCTGGATTGCGCGGCCTGCCCGTCTGCCGCATTGCGCGAGAGACGCGCGAGCATCGCCGTGAGCAGCGTGACGTCGGCGTCGCGCGCGCCGGCCGCGTCGCGCTGGGCCGAATCCAGCAGCGCAGGGGCCGCTGGAGGAGCCAAGCGCGCGGAACCGGCGACCGCCGTCCGGGTCTCGAATCGGGGTGCGGCGGTCGCCCGTGCAGAAATCGACGCGGCGACCGACGACGCGGGCGCCGAAGCCTGCCCCTGGCCCGAACCCGAACCCGAACCCGAACCCGAACCCGAGCGGGCCGGCGCTGCGGCCGCAACAGCAATGCCGGCACCTTCGATCGTGGCTGCGCCGGCTGAAGCCGGGGTGGCGAGTGGCGCCGGTGCAGCATCGACAGCGGTCGTACGCGCTTTCGGTTCCATCGCGTTCGGCGTGGTCGGTGCGGCCGTCGTGTCCGATCTTCCATCGGCGATCGAAGTCGAAACATCGCGATTCAGCCACCAACAGCCGCCCACCGCCGACACCGCAATCAGTGCGCCCAAGAACCAGCCGGTCGACGCCGCAAAGGGACGCTTGGTGCCGGTCCGTGGCTTCGAGCCGATCGCGTCGAGCATGCGGATCGACGAACCCTCCGAACGACCGTCGCGCTCCGCGGCCGTGCTTGCAGCCAAGAGGCTCGGCTTCGCGCCGAGAGACGGCTGCACCTGCGAACTTTCGAGATCGGTCACGCCGCAAACTCCCGTGGCACGGGTCAATTCTAGGTGGAGAGTCGCCCGCTCACGGCACTTGACCGACCGTCGTTCCAGCACGGTCTCGATGTGTGGCCGCGGGCATACTGCGGCCCTCCGCTCGCAGCACGCACGCACCCATGCTCTACCTCGTCGCCATCTACTTTGGCGTGGCTACGTTGGCACTCGCGCTGCTCGCTTTGCCGCAGGCTCGGGCGCTGGCGCTGGTGTGGGCGCGTCGACTGGTTACCGGTTCGGCAGCGACGCATCGGCGCGTGGCGGCGCGCAGCCAGCAGCAGGCGAGCGATGCGCTGAACGGCATGGGCAGCGCGACACGCGCCGGCCGGAATTGGGTGAGCCAGCGGCGCCCGTGGCTGCTCGCAGGTGCCGCTTTGCTCGTCGCCGGTCCGCTGATCGCCGTGGCGCTCGCACTGCGCGGGTTTCTCTCGCTCGATGGCTACGACCACCGCCTGAGTCGCAGCGTGAACGACCAGGTCGCGATGCTGTTGCGCGGCGAGCAGTTGGTGCCGCCCGCTGCTTTGCCGCCAGAACTCTTCATCACGCCGGAGATTGAGCGCGCCATCCCGATGATTCGCATCGCCAGCCGGCAATGGGACTTGCTCGATGGCGACTTCCGGCAGCGCATGCTCGTGGTGTTCAAGCTCATGAAAGAACAGCACGGCATCGACATGGTGTTGCTCGAAGGCTATCGCAGCCCCGAGCGGCAGGCGCAGCTCGCCGCGCTCGGTGGACACGTCACCCGCGCCGGTGCTTACGAGAGCTATCACCAGTACGGCCTCGCGGCCGATTGCGCGTTCCTGCGCGACGGCCGCATCGTGATCGCCGAGCAAGACCCGTGGGTGGCCGCGGCGTACGCGCACTACGGCGAAGTGGCCCGCTCGGTCGGCCTCACCTGGGGCGGCGGCTGGCAGAGCATCCGGGACTTCGGCCACGCCGAGTTGCGCCGCGAGGGCGTGCTGCCGAAGCGGGCCGAAGCGCAGGGGCCGAAGTGAGCCGGCCATTCATTCGCGTGGGCGACAAGACCGATCACGGCGGCGTCGTCGTCCAGGGCAGCCCGACCAGCGATGTCGATGGCGTGGCGATCGCACGCGTCGGCGACAAGGTCACCTGCCCGAAGCGGGGCCACCGCGGAACCACGGTCATTGCGACGGGCGATCCGACCTGCATCGTCGACGGTCAACCCGCCGCCCGCCATGGCGACAAGACCGCGTGCGGCGCCACGTTGATCTCCTCGCAGGCGACCAGCACCGATTGAGCACCGCGACCAGGCACGTGCCGGCCGCCGGGAGCCGGCGATGAACCGGCTCGTCAAGGGCGTGGCGCTGTTCGTACTGATCGCGTGCGTGGTCTGGGTGCTGGTGCTGTGGCGCTGGCAGGCCACCTCGCGCGACATGAGCATCGAAGACATCGTGCTCTACCTCGGCCTGCTGCCGCTGACGGTGTTCGCCGTGGCGATCGCGGGTGCCTGGGCCTGGCGCGGCGCGAGTGGCCGGGCCGCGGAGCGATCGGTGGCCCGTGCAGCGTCGGTCACGACAGCAAGAGAAAGCGGCGTGGCTTCGGGCACCGACGAAGCCGAGCGTCACCGCGCCGTGCAGCTGCTCGCTGCGCACGTCGCGACCGCCGCAGGCGCGTCGCCTTCCGAGCTGCTTTCCGCGGCCCGCGAAGGCTCGCCGCGGCCGCAGCTCGACACCGAGCTGCGTGGCGACGACGGCATGCCGATGCTCACCGCGCGCATCGCCGACGTCGACGCGAGCCGCCTCGAAGAGGAAGCGGCAGAGCATCTGATGGCGCTGCGCGCTGCGCAAGCGGAGTGGGCGCAGGTCGAGCCCGACGACACTGTCTGGCGCGCCCTGGCTGCGCTCGAGCAGCCGCTGCTGTCTGCGCTCGACGCGCTGTTGCCGTGGGCCGAGTTGCTGACCACGCCGCTCAAGCACGGCGACGAGCCCGCCGCCGAGCGCAGCGTGCGCGTGTTGCTCGGCTGGCCGCTCGGCTGGAGCGAGTTCGAACAGGCGCTTGCACGTGCTGTCGTCACCGGCTGGCTCACCGAACGCGGAGGAGCCGTGTTGCCTGGCGTGCGCATCGCCGTCAACGCGCAGGCGATCGGCGGCGAAGAGCTGCTGCTGCAGGCCGACGCGCTCATGCAGACCTTGTCCCGTGCGCATCACGACGAGCCGCTGATCGTGGCCGCGTGCCACAGCAGCCTCGGCGAGCGCGCGCTCGAGACGATGGATCGCGACGGCGTGCTCTACGACGCGCAGCGCCGGCCCAAGGGCCGCATGCCGGGCGAGGCCGCGGCGGCCCTGGTGCTCGCCGGTGCAGCGTGGCCGGTGGCCGACGAGGCCGACACGCCACCGCCGCTGCTCCATCGCCCCGCGCTCGCGCGCCGCGACAAGTCGATCGAAGCGCCGGGTCGCGTCGGCGCGCAGATGGCACAGGAAGTCTGCGCCGCTGCACTGGTCGCCGGCACGCTCGACCCCGCGGCCGTGACGGCTCTCGTGAGCGACGCCGACCAGCACACGGATCGCGCCGCCGAATGCTTCATCGCGGCCACCGAAACGCTGCCGCAGATCGACGCCGCTACCGATGTCGTCGTGCTCGGCCACGTGACCGGAGCCGTCGGCGGCGTCGCGCCGCTGCTCGTGATCGCGTGCGCGGCCGAACAGGTGCGGGCGAAAGAAGCGCCGTGCCTGGCGCTCGCACTCGGCGATCCGTTCCAGAGACTCGCGCTGCTCGTGCGGCCACGGCCGCCGGCCTCGGGCGAGAATGGCAATCCTGCCGCGGCACCGTCCTCGCTTCCCGTCTGATGAATCGAATCTGGACTTTCCTGACCGATCTGCGCGTGCTGAGCGTGATCGGTTTCGCCGCACTGGCTGCATTCCTCTTTCTCGGCGCACATGCGCTCGAGGTCGCGCTCGTCTACGCGGCGATCGCGCTCGGCATCGCGCTGGTGGTGTGGTTGCTGGTCTGGATCGTCCGCAAGATCCTTGCCGCGCGCGCCTCGCGCCGCATCGAGGCGGCCATGGAAGACGACGGCGATCCTTCGCGCCGCCGGCCTTCGGGCCACAGCAAGGACGAGGTCGACGCCATCGGCACGCGCATGCGCGACGCCGTCAAGACGATCAAGACCTCGCGACTCGGCCAGACGGCCGGCAGTGCGGCCCTCTACGAGCTCCCCTGGTACATCGTGATCGGCAACCCGGCCGCCGGCAAAAGCACGGCAGTGGTCAAGTCGGGCCTCAAGTTTCCGTTCGCCGACAAGTCGGGCAGCGTGATCCAGGGCGTGGGCGGTACGCGCAACTGCGACTGGTTCTTCACCAGCGAAGGCATCCTGCTCGACACCGCCGGCCGCTACTCGGTGCACGACGAAGACCGCAGCGAATGGCTCGGCTTTCTCTCGCAGCTCAAAAAGCAGCGGCCGCGCGCCCCGATCAACGGGATCATCATTGCGACGAGCCTCGCCGAGCTCTCTCAGGCGCGGCCCGACGCGGCCATCCTGCTGGCCAAGAATCTGCGCCAGCGGGTGCAGGAGCTGACCGAAAACCTCGAGGTCTTCGCGCCGGTCTATCTGATGTTCACCAAGGCCGACCTGATCTCCGGCTTCGCCGAGTTCTTCGAAGATCGCGACCGGGCCGAGCGCGAGAAAGCCTGGGGCGCCACGCTGCGCTACGACCCCGCCGCCAAGACCGACGCCGTGGCGCAATTCGACGCGCATTTCGACGAGCTGTTCGACGGGCTCAAGGAGATGTCGGTCGCGCGCATGTCGCTCAACCGCGGCCAGGCGCTGCCGCCCGGCGTGCTCACCTTCCCACTGGAGTTCGCGGCGCTCAAGCCTGCGCTGCGAGCCTTCGTGGCCACGCTGTTCGAAGACAACCCGTACCAGTTCCCGCCCGTGTTCCGTGGCTTCTACTTCACGAGCGCGATGCAGGAGGGCAAGGCGACCAGCCGCGCCAGCGAGCACGTGGCGCGCCAGTTCGCGTTGACCGACCCGGGCGAGCGCACCACGGCGATGGTCTCGGCCAACAACGGCTTCTTCCTGCAAGACCTGTTCTCGAAGGTCATCTTCGCCGACCGCAATCTCGTCAAGCAGTACATGAGCCGCGGCAAGAGCCGCGCGCGCACCATCGCCTTCATCGCGGCGGTGGCCGTGCTCGGCATCGCGCTCGGCGGCTGGACCTGGTCTTACCTCGGCAACCGCCAGCTCATGGCCAACGTGCAGGCCGACCTCGACAAGGCCGTGCACCTGCAGCAGGGCCGCAGCGATCTCGCTTCGCGGCTCGAGGCCCTCGAGACGCTGCAAGACCGCATCGAGCAGCTGCAGGCGTATCGCGACGCGCGGCCGCTCGCCATCGGGCTCGGGCTGTACCAGGGCGAAGCGATCGAAGCCAAACTGCGACAGGAGTACTTCTTCGGCGCGCGCCAGCTCATGGTCGAGCCGGTGGCCCAGGCGCTCGAAGGCTTCCTGGGCGAGGTGAATCAGAACGCGGCGCAACTGCAGCCGATGACCCGCGCGCCGTCTTCGGCGGCCGCGCCGCTCGCGGTCGCGCCTTCTGCCTCGGGCGCGGCCGCGACTGCCATTCCCTCGGCCGGCCTGTTCGTCGAAGCGTCGCCTACCAGCGTCGAAGACGCCTACAACGCGCTCAAGACCTACCTCATGCTGGCCGACAAGTCACATCTCGAGTCGGGCCACCTCACCGACCAGATCACGCGCTTCTGGCGCGGCTGGCTCGAGTCGAATCGGGGTGCGATGCCACGCGACCAGATGATCCGCAGCGCCGAGCGGATGGTCGCGTTCACGATGGCCAACCTGATGGACCCGGCCTTCCCGCTGATCGCCGACAACCTGAGCCTGGTCGACCAGACGCGCGAGAACCTGCGCCGCGTGGTGCGCGGCATGGCCGCACGTGATCGCGTGTACGCGGAGGTGAAGGCGCGCGCCGCGACGCGCTTCCCGCAGATGACGGTGGCACGCATCGTCGGCGACATCGACCGCGAGCTCGTCGTCGGCAGCTATGCGATCCCCGGCACCTTCACGCGTGAAGCGTGGGAGGGCTACGTCGAGAACGCGTTCAAAGAAGCGGCCACCAAGGAGCTGCAAAGCGCCGACTGGGTGTTGAAGGTCGCGGCGCGCGACGATCTCACGCTCGAAGGCAGCCCCGAGCAGATCAGGAAGGCGCTGACCGAGAACTACAAGTCGGAATACGTGAAGGAGTGGCAGCGCTTCGTGCAGGGCATCTCGGTGGCCGAATTCGCGAGCTTCGGCGTGGCGGCCGAGCGCATGAACCGTCTCGGCGACCCGGCGCAGTCACCGATGAAGAAGGTGATGCAGACCATCTTCGACCAGACCTCGTGGGACAACCCTTCGCTGCTCAACGAGCGCCTCGCCACCGCGCAGAAGGGCGTGCTCGAGTGGCTGAAGCAGACGGTGCTGCGGCAGGCGCCATCGAGCGTCGACGTCAAGCTCGACCTCGGCGGCGGCCCGAAGACCGAGATCCCGATGGGCCCGATCGGCCGCGAGTTCGCCGGCCTCTCGCGGCTGATGATGACGCGCGACAACTCGCCCACGCAGATGGCGGCCTACCTCGATCTGCTCTCGAAGTTGCGCAGCCGTTTCAACCTGATCAAGAACCAGGGCGACGCCGGGCCGGGCGCGCGCCAGCTGATGGCGGCCACGTTCTCCTCGAGCGGTTCGGAGCTCGCCGAGGCACAGAAATTCGTCGACGAGCAGATGATGGTCAACATGACCGACAGCGCGCGCGCCACGCTTCGGCCCTTGCTGGTGCGGCCGCTGGTGCAGGCCTTCGCCGTCATCGTCGGGCCCACCGAGACCGACGTGAACCGCGTCTGGGCGGCCCAGGTGCAGGAGCCGTTCCAGCAGCTGCTCGCGTCGAAGTATCCGTTCGATCCGGCAGCGAAGATCGAAGCCGGGCCGGCCGAGATTGCCAAGCTGTTCGGGCCCGACGGCGCCGTCGCCAAGTTCACCAACGAGACGCTGACGCCGCTGATCGTCCGCCGCGGCGACACGCTGGCGCCGAAGACGTGGGCCGACCTCGGCATCCGCCTGCGGCCGGAGTTCAGGGCCGGCTTCGCCAGCTGGGTGTCACCGCTGGAAGGCGGTGCCGCAGGTGGCGGCGGCACGGCGGGCGGGGCCGCTGCCGCATCCGCATCGCAGACGGTGTTCCAGCTCTTGCCGCAGGGCTCGCCCGGGCTGCTCGAATACACGATCGAGATCGACGGCCAGAAGCTGCGTTACCGCAACACGGCTGCGGAGTGGAGCCAGTTCGTGTGGCCGAACCCGAGCGCCACGCCGGGTGCCCGCATCACCGCCATCACCAACGACGGACGCGCAGTCGACATCCTCAACGAGCCCGGCAACTTCGCGCTCGAGCGCATGTTCAAGGTGGCCACGCGCAGGAAGATTGGCGCCAATCTGTTCGAGCTGTCGTGGGCCAACGGGCAGACGCTGCTGACCGTGCAGCTGCGCATCATCAGCCAGCCCGGCATGGCGCCGTCTGCGGCCGCACCGGGATCGGCCGCGCCGCCGCCGGTGGCTGCCACGGGCCTGCGCGGCACGCGATTGCCCGCGATGGTCGTGGGTGCCGATCAGCCTCCGCCCGCAGCGCCTGCCGCCTCCGGAGCGCGCTCATGACACGCCGCGCGATGGTGCCGCTGGCCTACTTCGGCAAGCTGAAGTCGCGTGGCGATTTCGTGCGCAGCGCGAGCCAGCCGACGCTGATCCACACGCTCGACGACTGGCTGAGCCAGGGCATCGAACGCATGTCGGGCGACCCGCGCTGGAAGGAGGTGTACGACCGGCGCCCGGGCGCGCACTTCGCCTTCTTCTCGGGCTCGAATCCGCGCGGCATCGCCGGCCACCTGACCGCCAGTGCCGACGCCTCGGGCCGCCGCTTTCCCTTCGTCGTGGCCGGCACGTTCGAGGTGACCGAATCGCTCGTCTTCCTGCCCTTCGCGCCGATGGCACTGGCCCGCCTGTGGGCACGCTTCGAGCAGGCGGCGCAACTGGCCTGCGCTGCCGAAGACGCCACCACCACGCTCGCCGAGATCGCGCAGATAGAGATCGAGCTCGACGTCGAAGCGGCCGCCTACGAAGCCACGCAGCGCGACTTCGTCGAGCTGCAGACGATTGCGTCGCTCGAAACCATGCTGCGTCAGGGCGGCCACGAGATCGACCTGCGCCAGGCGCTGCTGGCGATCGGCCTGCTGCTGCAGCCGGTGCTCGGAACCACCGGCGTCTCGCTCAAGAAAGGCCTCTGCCTGCCCCTGCCGGCAGACCCGCTGTATCGCCCGCTGGTGGCCAACTTCTGGCTCGAGCTCGTGGTGCCCTTCCTGCGCCGGCTCGATCTCGAGATCGCGCTGTTCCTGCCGCGCCAGGGCGCTTCGCCAGGGCGCGCGCTGTCGATCGGCTTCAGCGGCGGCTCCGCCGAGCATCTGCACGCGCTGCTCGACCCCGACGTGGCGGCCCAGGCTTTCATCGATCCCTCGCCTGCGGAATGGGTGGAGGACCAGGTGCGGCAGGACTACGCCGTGACCAAGCTGTCGAGCTATCTCGCGCAGCGCGATCTCTCCCTTCGCCAGGCGATGTCGACCTTCCGCGAAACCTTTCTCGGGGAGTGACGAGCATGCGGTCATGGCACTTCCTCTTGGTTCCTGCCGGCGCGCTCGTGGCGGCCACGATGGCATGGGCGGCGACATCGCCTCGGGCCACGACGGCCGCCGCTGCGACAGCACCGGCTGCGCCGGCCTCGGCCTCGGTACGGGCCGCTGTGTCGTCGCCCGTGCCGGGCCAGGTCGTGGTCTCCGGCACGGTGCCCGACGAGGCGACGCGCCAGGCCGTGCTCGCACGGGCACGCGAGGTCTTCGGCGTCGATCGCGTCGTCGACCAGCTGGGCGTGGGCAATCTCGTCGCGCCGCCGAACTGGACGGGCTATCTGCAGAAGATCATCTCGGCCGACCTGAAGCAGGTGAGCCACGGGCAGATCAGCATCAGCGGCAACGTCGTCGAGCTCAAGGGCGAGGTCGGCAACGAAGCGCAGCGCCAGCAGATCGTGAGCGAGATGTCGACGAAGCTCAACACCACCTACACCGTTCGCAACGGGCTGCGGGTGGCGGCCGCCGGGCAGGAGCAGATCGATCTCGCACTGGCCAGCCGCACGATCGAGTTCGAGCCCGGCAACTCGAGCCTCACGCCGGCCGGGCGCCAGTCGCTCGAGTTGCTGGCGCCGTTGCTGCAACGCATGGCCGGCCGCAGCTTCGAGATCACCGGCCACACCGACGGCCTCGGCTCGCGTTCGCAGAACATCGCGCTTTCGGCCGCGCGCGCCGATGCCGTCAAGCTCTATCTGGTGGGCAGGGGCATCGGAGCGGAACGCATCGCAACCTCGGGCGCGGGCCCCGACCGACCGCTCGCGGGGAACGACTCCGCTGATGGGCGTGCGCGTAATCGGCGCATCGAGTTGCGCGCGGTTCAGTAGCGCGCGGCTCGGCGGCCGCGCGCGCGCCGATCACTCCGCCGGCTGCCGCGCCGCCGCGATGCCGAGCAGCTCTTCGACCTGCGCGAGCACGCCCTCGTCCTTCACCACCGAGCGCAGCCACTCGTGCAGCGGCATCTCGCCCCATTGAGCGCCGCGCTCGGCGAGATACGCCACGGGGCTGTGTGGCTCGGTGCGGCGAAAGAAGTCGGCGACGGCACGCAGCTGGCGCAGGGCATCGGCTCGCGTTCGGATCGCGCCGGTCGGCGACGCGGAGCTTTCGGCGCCTGCACCGGTGATCACCTCTGCACCGGGTGTGTCGACGACATCACCGGCCAGCCGCTTGACGGCATGCACGGCGTCTTCGAGCGCGCGGCGCGCTCCGCCGAAGCCGGGCCCTTCGCTGCCGAGCGCTGCGTCGACCAGCGATTGAAGACTCGAGAGTGCCGCGAGCGAACGCTGCGCCGCCGCGTGGTTCGCGACGAAGAAGGTCTGCGGCGTGGCGCGGCGCGCGGCGGCGATCACGTCGGGCGTGAGCGGCGACACGGCCGAACCGCTGCCGTCGCCGGCATCTTCTGCAGGCGGAGCCGCCGTGCGCGCTGCTTCCATGTCGAGCAGCGCGAACGCCCGCGCTCCCTGGCGCAGCACCGGCATCTGGCGCGCGAGCGTCTCGACTTGCGCGAGCAGCCAGCGCAAGCTGCCGCTGCGTTCCTCGCTGTCGCCATCGGCCTCGATCTGCGGATACAGCGTGGGCCAGAAGCGCTCGCACAGCACGGCGCAGAGCTCGAGCCCGCCGGCCAGGCCGTTATAGCCTTCCAGCCGCGCATCGGCTTCGGTCAGCCAAGCGGCAACGCGAAAGTCTTTGCTGCGATGGGCGAGGATCGCCTCGCAAGTCGCCTTCACGCCTGGCCAGTCGGCGACCTTGATCGCGGTGACCCACTCGCCTTGGTCGAGCGTCGGGTCGTCGGCGCGTCGCAGCTCCTGGATCGCGTCGAACTCGGGCGAGAACGAGAGGTCGTCGCCCGTTGCGGAAGCTTCGGAGATCGGCGCGAGGAGGGCAGCGGGGTCCATCGGAGGCGGGCCTTGCTTGGAAAAGGACCGAATTCTAAGGTTGGGCCTGCGAAGGCTCATCTCACGAACTGGCGTGGTTCACAAACTTCGTAGCGCCAGTGCATGCCCTTGTCGTCCCATGGAACCGTCACCACGGCGCTGCGCGCCCCGCTGCCTCGGCTGATCAAACAGAACTCTGCCCGGTACCCCACGACCGGAGTCGTCGCTGATCGGATCGTGCGCCTAAGAACACCACGTACACATGATGGGGCTGCAGGGATGCCGGAGCGTGACGACCGACCGCGGTTGCAGGCACTTGCCCGTACGCGATACAGCGGACTGGAGCCGCATCGATCCATCCGCCGGGAGAGCCTGCTTCGCTAGATCGAAGCGCAATGACCCGAATCGTCGCCTTCCGGAAATCTTCCGCTGCCGAAAACACGAAAGTCGACCCATTTGCCGACGTATCAAGACCCTCCCTGGCGCTCGCTCATCAGCAACGCATTTGAACCTTGCTGTTTGGCTAGTTCCAGATTCACGTTAGCGCCGGCGATCCGGGCGTTCAGCAAAGCAATGAGGCAGCGTCGGATCGGACGCCATCGTCGCTCTGGCATCACGCCTTCATCACGGCGACAAAGCGAACTTCCCGGTGAGGAGCGTTATGGTCTTCGTGGACGGCCCGTAGCGGGGCTGCTGCAGCCAAGTCAGGGGATCCCAGATGTGATGCGGGCCGCCGTTCCAGCGGCTCCAGGTTTCGAGCCGTAGCTGGTCGCTTTCGTAGGTGCGGCCCTGCCGCAAGAGATAGGTTTCGGCGCTGTCCTGCTTTTGCTGATCGGGGCGGCGCCGCCCTTGACATCGGCCTCCCAGTTCCAAGCCTGCTCAAACGCGGGCGCCGGGTCGGTCATTTGCGTCACACCATAGCCATTGACGAAGGCGACGACAGGCGGGCCATCAGCTTCAATGAAATGTTTGCATTGAGACTCTTGTTCGAGCAGTTTGTCGAAGCCCTCGCAGTCGGGCAAGGTTGCGAGAAGCGCCTCGACATCCACCGCACTTGGGTTCGTGCCGTTCACGACAACCGTCCTTGCGAATTTCTCCTTGCCAGCGACCACCTCGACTCACGGCTTGCCGCCGATAACTTTGCCAAGTTCGGCGCGCACTTTCTTGTCGCCCGAAAAAAAGTTGCCTTTTGTCGGCGAACTGGCGCAATGACGAGCCGCACTTGGCTGACTCGCGCCGTCCGCTGGTTTTCGCTGCTCACGAGATGCCTCAGCTCCACGCCTTTGGGCTCGGCACTGAGGTATCGATCTCGAAATCGACACAACAAACACAATGGCAGCGTCGATAGCAAACGAAGCCGTTGCCGCTGGCGAGACCCATTTGCCGGTGCCGTCGCTGACGACAACCTTGACCAGGGAACCGTTGGTCTTGTTGATCTTGCCGTGGTCGGAATCTTGCGGGAGATGCGCGTACGAGGGCAGTCGGGCCCAAAGCCGCGATTTCCGTTGCGCCGGTTCGTGATGTCTAAGGTTCGACATGAGCGGTGACCGCAAGCCGGCGCAGCCGGCTGGAGGGCGTCGGCTAGAAGGAGGTGTTAGGTGCCCATCCATAGGAGCAGCCAGCACCTGCCCTTCCCAACGGCCTGATCTGAATCATTTCTTGTCGCCCATCCGCGTAGCTGACCCCGCGCGCAGATGGTGAGTGGAGTCGTACTTGCCCGAGCGTGCTCCCCACGCATCGGGAAACCGACGCACCTCAACACGCTCCATGGTTCCGGTGGCTTTGTAGCTGGCACCTTCGACCAAAGGGTGGCGTTGCGCGAACTCCCGCGCGTTGAACCCCTCGATGTGATAGCCGGCGTGATGACGGGGGGCAACAAACGGACTCTCCGTGACCCGCAGGGCACTGTTTTCGTACTTGGCCAGCACCGCGAGCTGCCCGCCAGGGACAGCGAGGGCGATGAAGGGGCTGCTCGCCAGTGTCGCGGCCAGCAGAAACCGGATTTGCAGTGGCCAAGCCATGGGCTTAGTTCGGGGATCGAACGTTCGACATGAGCGCCGAGTCAAAGAGCGCGAAGCGGCCTTTGACACGTTCTCGCGATAAAGCGGTTAAGCGTCTCCACACAACCGGCAAGCCCGTCAGTTCAACGGATCGAGAAACGGCGTGTCTGGATCACTTACATAAAAAATGACCAAGCGGAGCGGTTCAGTTGTGCTTCGGTTGTAGCCGGTCATCTTCACGTTCGGCGGCTCCACGAAAGCTTGCCCCGCCTTAACAACAACCGGCGCTCGACCTTCCAGCTCAAAAGTGAAGGCGCCCTCCAAAATATAGACGGTCACGGGCGATCGGTGCGTGTGGAAGACAGTCTTGTCACCCGGCTTGAAGCTCGCAGTGAGAACGCGTACAGCTTGGTTCTCTCCTTGGGGCATGCCGGTGACTACCTCGTTAAAAACGAGATCTGGCTTGGCGGTACTTTGAGCTAGCCCCGTCGATGGCAAGCCAACAGAAAGCGCTACCAGGCAGTCGGCGAGCAAGAGCAATGATTTCAAACCTTTCCTCCTTTAGTTATGGCCGAGCCTAGACGGTGACGGATGAAGAGGCCCAACGTTCGACATGAGCGGCGACGCAAAGGGCGCGAAGCGGCCTTTGAGGCGCCCGCTGGATGGAGGCGTTAGGCGAATGCGCGCCTCCACTACCTCTTGCCGGAGAAAACGAGCAATAGACCGCCAACAACAATGGCGCCGACACCGGCCCACATTGGCACGTTGACGGTCTGCTTCTCTTTGGCGGACACCTCGAGCGGGCCGAGCTTCACAACGGTCGTGTCTTTCGTGTAGCTAAACCCGCCATAAGCGAGGCCCAGGATGCCGGCGATGATGAGAACGATTGCTACGACTTTGACTGGATTCATGGGGGACCTTTGTCGGCGGGTTAGCGCCCTTGTGGGGAAATCGAATCAGGTGCGATGGCGTCGCTCGTTCAGCCTATACGCAGCCAACTTCGCGTGCGTTCAAATCGCGCGGTGTTCGTACCAAACGGCCGGGCTGTGCAATTGGAGTCGCAGTCGTCTAGCGTTCGAGCTTAGCGGCCGACAACGGCAGGACGCCAGGCCTGGGCTGAAAAAAAGGTACCGCGTACCGCCAGACCGTGCCTGATGCTCTGTCGTTGTCGCTCCGCTTGAGGGGTTAGGCCGCACTGGACGCGATGCGAAGCACTGCGCCAGCAATGCCAGCGGTAAGGAGTAGGAATGTAGGCGCGACCGTGAGCAGAAACCCCAGGCTTCGCGAGGTCGGGTCGGCATGTACGAGCGCCGGTACACGAACCGGCCTACGAGATACACGATGCCGACCGCGGCGACGTAGGTCGGTGGCCAGAACTGACCTGCAATGTACAAAGCTGGTAGGAAGCCGGTGAGCTGCTCAAGGGTGTTCATCTGAACACGAAAAGCGCGTTCAAAGTGCTCGTTCCCAGTTGTCGCCGGCGCCTTGACTTCGAAACGCGCTCGTGCGCCGCCGACCATGATGCCGAAGAAGAAGAACTGCAGTACGGCAAGCGCGGCGACAAGATGAATGTAGTGCATCGATCTAGGCAATCTGGATGGAGTGCTCCAGCGGTGGATGGGTGCGGTCTAACGTTCGACATGAGCGGCGGCGCAAAGGGCACGAAGCGGCCTTCGAAACCTCCGCTCGATGGAAGGATTAGGCGACTGGCTCATGTTGTCTCCAGGAGGAAACAAGAATGCGCGGGCGCCGAGCAGGGCAATGGAGGCTAACAAGCCGACCAACCCTGCCACGCGCACTTGGCGCACCCCGGCCCCAGCGATAGTGCTTGGCTGGAAACCAGTACGGTGTCTTTGCCATTGACAGCTCCGACCAGGCGCTCACATTAACGGCTAGCCCCAGGCTTGCGCACACCTCGACGGCCCACGTAGATCAACACGCAACCGATGGCAAGTGCGATGGCGCCGTACGCTGCCCATTGAATTTGGCCGGTCATGAAGCTGCCCGGCAGTACGTTCAGGCCCTGGAGGATCCAAACGATGCCAATGAGCGCCAGGAGTAGACCGAAGATAGTGCTAGCCATTTTCACGGAGATGTACCGGGGGTGGATGAAGTTGCCTAACGTTCGACATGAGCGGCGGGCAAAAGAGCGCGAAGCGGCCTTTGGAACGTCCGCTCGATGGAGGGGTTAGGCGTCATCGGCGACGGTAGGCGTTAGAGCATGGCTTTCATGCCACTGCGCAAGCGACATGGTCGGATAGCGGTCGAACCGCGCATCCTCTGGACCACCTTCGATCATCACCCAGGGAGCCTTAGAGCCGACCATGCAGTGCACGTTCTCAGGCGGAACTGGGAGCGGGGTGTCGATAGCACTGGCGTGCGGATGCACAAGTTCTGGCCAAGTTGGATCCCAGGCCCACAGAGCGCTTCCGCAATGCGAGCAAAAGTACCTGCGTGCGCTGCTCACGCGCTTGCGGGAGGACGCCTCGCCGGGACGCTTGGCCCGGTAGATGCGCAGGAATCGCTTGCCTGTGACGTTCATGCTTCGTGCCACAGCGCCAAGGTTGATCGCGTAGCCGCCTGCACCCGCGGTCTTGCGACAAATGGAGCAATAGCACCGCATAAAGGGAACGGGCTGCCTTGACTCGACCGTGAACTTGACCTTGCCGCAGTGGCACGAGCCTTCGAGATGCACTGTGCGCTCCTGGCTGTAAGCGGTATGCTGAGGTTGGACCTTATGTCGCCTGACGTTTGACATGAGGGGTAACCGAAAGACGCAGCTTTGTTGGCATCCCCTCGATGGAAGGGTTAGGTCGGACTTTTCTTGGTATCGAGACCGTGGCCTCCAACTGGTTGTGTCTCGAAACGCTCACCGAAGCCGGCCATGATTGGCCTTGCCTTTGTGATTGCGGCTTGGACCGACGGCAGCGAGAGTGACGCTTTGTGCATATCTTGGCTTTCCCAAGCTTCCGTGATCCAAAGTGAATCTGGGTCTGTCGGGTCCTTGGCTACGACATAGCTGAGGCAGCCCGGCATTCCAGACACTCCTTCAAGCAAGATCGAAATCAAGGAGTCTCGCTGACCGGACGCGCACTTCATCTTTGCGATGAGACCGTATATCGATTGCTTCTCTGAGTTGGAAGTGGTGCTTAACGCTACAGCCATTGTGGCTGTTGCGGCGCTGATGACGACGGACCTTCGAGTGAGTGGCATTCGTGTGGCCCAACGTTTGACATGAGGGGCGTTCTAAAGGACGCGAAGCGGCCTTTGGAACGTCCGCTCGATGGAGGGGTTAGGGCTCAAGCCGCGGGTTCCTCGCCCTCACTGAGCAGGAGCTCAGCAGCATAGCGAGCCAACGACGCGTTGTAGCGCGGCAAATGCTTTGACAAAGCCGAAAGAGCATGGCTTAGCCCTTCTCTCTCGCGCCCCAAGTTGCTTAGCGCGAGCGCATGGAATGCGCTGACTGCACTACTCAGCTCATCTTTTGGCTGCAGCGACTCAGCTTCCCTGAGCGCCACCGCCTCCTCCGCTTTGCCGACGTTGCGTAATGAACTGGCCAATTGGATGGCGGCTCTGCGACGACGCAAACCAGAGCGCCCTGTCGACAGAGCCGAGCGATAAAGGGGAACGGCTAGATCGGACTCACCGGTTGAATCTTTCGAACATGCAAGCTCGAAAAGACCGATGGCATCGCCTCCCGGGAGTTCCTCGACAAGTTTCTGCACACTCTCGCGAAAGCGCGTCGGCTCTTGCTCGGGCAAGGATGCCCACAATGCAGCCAAACTCACTTCCCACTGCTCAATCGGGCCGCTCATCGGTTGTCCTTGGGCTCTAACGTTTAAGCTAGGCGGCGTGCCGTAGGCGCGTCCGCTTGAGCGCCGGGTCAGGTTGTTGCCAACGCGACGCCTTGCTGAGATTCGGAGCGAGCATAGCGCCGAGGTTTGCACGGCTTTCGCCGAAGTTGAAGTTTGAATTCTTGCCCGCGGCTGAGTTGGTGGCGGCACTGCGCCAAATAACCTCGGAGCCACAGATTGCCGCAGCCAAGCAAATGTTGGAACCGCCACTGCGCCTCCGCGCCGTGTTGCCGGCGCAAGCCGCCGCTGGACTGGAATGCGGCGTGTTGCCGGAGCCAAGAACAACAACCTAACGTGAGAGCTTGGCGGGCGACCACGGCAGGCCGCTAGCGCCCGGCCGGTTAAAATGGACCGCACACCACCGGCCGGGCGCAGGCGGCTTGTCGTTGGCGCTCCGCTTGCGCGAGGGGTTAGGCCTCAGTGCGTGGCGCGGCATGCGTGCTAGGCCTCGTAGGATTGCGCTGACCAAGAGGTACGCTCCCATCTGACTAGGCAGGTCCAAGGCGGCTTTCATAGTGCAGGCTCAACTTTTTGGAGTGGCACATGGTTAGTCCTACCAAGGCTCTCGTTGATCTCGAAAACAAGTTCTGGCAATCGATGGTGGATAACGACGCGGACGCTGCAACGAAGTTGCTCAACGAGCCTGCTCTTATGGTCAGTTCGTACGGGACGATGAAGTTCGATCACGATAGCTATCGCAAGATGGCGGAGGAAGGACCAATGGTCCTCACCT
>Ga0209724_1001544_pt1 | contig 20759 bp, 18 predicted proteins | sample grotaG_FD_184143 | JGI IMG/M metagenome (GOLD analysis project Ga0209724, IMG submission 184143) | Glacier valley bacterial and archeal communities from Borup Fiord, Nunavut, Canada, to study Microbial Dark Matter (Phase II) -... | ecosystem: Environmental > Aquatic > Freshwater > Ice > Glacier ...
CTTTGCCGAGCAACAAGTGTTCCTGGGTGTGCGGCTCGCCCTGATCGCTCGTCGGATAGGTCTTCACCCAGATGTAGCCCTGCGGCGCGCTCTCGATCCGGAGGTAATCGAGCTGGAACCCGGTCTTTTCGTGGACGAGCTTCGCGCCGATCGGGTGATCCGCATCGTCGAGATAGAGCGCTGCGACCTTGAAGCCGCGAACGGTCGTGCCCTCGCGCAGCTGGTCGAGCTCCGCAGTATTTTCGGGTGCCACAGCCGAGCTCGTCGTCGCGGGTGGCGTCTCGAGATGCACCGGCTTGGCAGGTGACGAGCATGCGACGAGGACCGAAGCAACGACGAGGCAACGCATGCCCCGGACTCTACGCCGCTAGACGAGCGTGAGGTGGAGATCGAGGAGCTCGAGCACCTGCGGCTACGTGACGATGATGTCCTGAAACACGCGCGCCGGCAGGCGCAGCGCGACCGAGCTGCCGTTGCGTTCTCTGGGTCACCCACTCGAACGTCGATGCATCTCCGTCCGATCCGCGCGCTGGTTGATTCACTCGATCCGTGAGGCCCGGTCTTCGCACTCGCGATCGCGAGCGTGGCCTCGTCGCCGGTCGTGCCGAGCAACGACGTATCGGCTTCCTTTGCGCGCACGCACAACGCACGCTGCGGAGTCATCCGCGTGAAACGCGTGGCGTGTGGAGAGACTGCAGCACGAGCCGCGTGTAGAGCTAAATTAGCTCCATCGAGCCGCTGATATTGGCGAGCACGACGAGCGACCTACGCACGAGTCGCGGCGGGGCCGCGCCAGCAGCGACCCGCCGTGCCGTGCGGAGCGCTTCACCGCCGCCGCGGGATCAGCGCGAAGCTCTTGCGCTGCAGCATTTCGAACCGGCTCGCAGCTTTGTCGAAATCACGCCACCCTGCGAGCTCGGGCACATCGAACGACGTGAACACGCGGCACTCCGGGGCGATCTGGCCCGAAGCGGACCCAAAATTAGGCTGTTTGCCCCTGGTCAGGCGCGAGCGCCTCGCTACGCCCGGGCCCTTGACCAATGCTCTCGGCGGCCCCATATTGTAGGCCGTTCTTTCAAAATTTGGGGGCGTATCGGATTCGACGAGGATGTTGACGTTCTGATTGCGCGTCGTGGCGCCCAAGGCCACGTAAAAATGGGCAAAAAACGCAACTGCGAACGATAACGCTGTTGCTCTCGCTGCCTAACTAAAATTAGGTAACGACGGGACTCGCAGCTTCCGCCTGTAGCCGCGAAGTACCGACACAATCAGGCTGGATCTCTCGAGGCGCCGGCGGCGAGAGATCGAGAAAAGTTGGCTTGTCGAGCACGTAGACTGGTCGTCGCCGGCGTGCACGAGACCCTTAAACGACGTACCTACACGCGTAGAAGTCAGTCCTGACGCATCTTCGGACCCGGGTTCGACTCCCGGCGCCTCCACCATTTCTGCAGCTATTGCACGGTCGTACCGGTCGCATCGGTCGTCGTGCAGCTGGCGGCCGGCGTGAGCGCTGTATTCGGCGCGGAGGATCGGCGGCGACGCTATAGCTCCCACTCAGACCCGTCGATCGTGATCGCCCGCGCTGTAGCGCGTGGCGTCTGCGTACTTTTCGAACCGGCGACAACGCTCGGTGCCTGTGTCGTCCGCACAAATTGTGAGGGAGATGACGGGCCGGTGCTTTGTTGGTGGGAAGCGCAGCTGCGCTACTGGATAGCGCGATTTCGCTACTCCCCGAACCATCGTGCGTCGCACACGCCGAGACCGCCGCCGCCAACAACAAGAAGCGGACGAACGAAACTCTTCCAGTCTTTGCTTCTCGTCCGAGCTCGATCCGTGTGACGTACGCACGTGCTGATTCCTGGGCTCGCCGCGCTGATCGATCCACTCTCGGTCGCGGAGCTGCGCGAATACCTCGCACGCGACGAGCCGTTCGTCGTACATGGCAGAAGCGACCTATTTGACATTCCACTGCTCGCCTCGCTCGAGGCGCTGCTCGGCGCCTGGCCCGATCAGATAGCGGCGCATCTCCCGGATGTCGCCGACGAGGCATCCTCGATCAGCGTGTCGCCGCACGACGCGCGCAAGATGTTCGCGAGTGGCATGGCGCTCCGCTTCGACGAGGTCGAGCGCTACGCGCCAGCGCTTGTACCCTGGCTCGATGCGATCCGCGGCGAGCTCGGTCTCTCGGCGCTGACCCAGCAGCGGTGTCTGGTCTACGCGACGCCCGCCGGCAACGGCAGCGCGCCGCACTTCGATCAGAACGTGAACTTCGTGCTGCATCTTCACGGCACCAAGACGTGGTGGCTCGCGCCGAACGTAAATGTGGATCGGCCGATGACCCGGCACACGATCGGGCAGCCGGTCGATCCCGAGCTCGCGTCGTACGCGATGATGCCGATGCCCACCGAGATGCCCGCGGATCGCACCGAGGTCGTGCTCCAGCCCGGCACGCTGCTGTGCGTGCCGCGCGGCAGCTGGCACATGACGTACGCGTCGACCGATGCGCTCTCGCTGAACTTCACGTTCAGCCCGCCGACCTGGATCGACGTGTTCAGCGCGGCGCTGCGCAGTCGCCTCGCGATGGCGAGCGAGTGGCGCGCGACTGCCGAGCCACGGTCGGTCGAGACGCTCGCAGCATTACTCGCCGAGCTGGTCGCCGATGCGAAGGATTGGAACGCGATCGACATCCTCGCCGCGACCGAAGCCGCGGATCATTGACAGCGCTCCGAAGATCGACGGCGCACTCACGACGCAGGGTAGCGAACGACTCTCAACGACAAACGTAAAACGTGCCGATCATCGACCCGCTCTGTCTCACGAGTTCCTCATAAGTGTGCATTGCAGTTTAAAATGACCCACTCTGAAACAAGGTGGAGAAGTCGTTGGCCGATGTCACCGACGCGAGCACCGCGACGCCGAGCTGTTCCTCGATCGACTTCAACATCGAGCTATGGGTGAACGTCATCGCCGACGGACCCGTCTTGATGTGCGGGCTGAACGCGAGGAACGGGATGGTCGTATTGTTGCTGCCCTCGTCCCAGATCAAGTAGACGACCGAGTCGTGCGTGCTCGCATACGTCAGGATCGCGGGAAGCTCGGCCGAGAGCCACGTGTCACCCGCAGCGATGTTGGCGGCGACCGCGGTCCCCGACGGGCACCCAAACGCACCGTGCATGTCGTGGCAGAGGTTCGGCGTGATGAACACGAACGGAGGCATCGTCCCGCCGGCGAGGTCGGCCGCGAGAGCGCTGTACGGCTTGTGGTGCGCCGCACAGTACGCATTCGATGCACTCGGCGTCGCACCCGCGACATCCTGGAAGAACACGAAAGGATCGTGTTTCGCCGCGTAGAACGTCCCCGTGATGCTCGCGACCGGACAGGTCCCTGCGGTGATGCCTTCTTGATAGCTCATCCAGCCGAGGTTCGCGGTCTTGAGTTGGGTCACGAGGTGTGCGGTGCTGGTCGTGCTGTTCGCGGCGCTCGGATCAGCGTCCGTCAGGAACGTGCGATCCGAGAACGCGTTCGTGCCGGCTTCCATCCACACGTAGTGGGGCTCGCTCGGAATTGCCGATGGCAGCTCGTCGCTGAACGCTGTCGCCGAGGCCGCCTCCGCCATCAACGTGTTGTTGATGTACGGGGCGCTGGGGTTCCCGTAGATCGCCGACGCCGACTCGTTCTCCATCGGGATGACAAAGATCGTCCGTCCGGTCGTGACCACGGCGCCGTCGGAGCCCGACGCTCCGTCGGTGTGATGGGCGCCATCGCCGCCGCCCTGGTTGGCGTCGTTGGTCGCATTCTGGTTGGAAGAGCCACACGCGGCGAGGGCCGCCACGAGACAAATCGAATGCTTCATCGGGCCCGACCAAACCACGCCCGACGATCCTCCAGCAATCGAAATCGATGGGTCGTCAAACGATCGACTCGATCGTTAATAATTTATTGGTGCGAGCGCTGACAGATGAGAGTTAGTGACTATCTGCCTCGTTCACGATCGTGAGATGAGAGCCCCAGCACGAGGCGGAATCGTCGACGAACCGTGTGAATCGGAGCATGAGAGCGATCGGATTCTAAGAATCCTCACCGCGCGAACGGCTGGTTGGTGTCAGTAGTATGACACTTGCGTTAGCACCTATCGTTCTTGTGATGTACCAAGCCCGGTCCTGCTTGCTCGTCGCGAGCCTGGTCTCCGCGTGTGGAGCGCCGGCGAATCGCGATCCGATGACGTTTCTCGATGCAGCCGTACCCGGCGATGGCGGGCCCCTCGTGGGCGACGGCGGAATCGACGGTGGAACTCCGGTCGGAGCGCCGATGAGCTGTCCGGGGCCCGGAACACCGAAGCCCGATAACGGCTCGTGCGGTAATGAGAGATGGGACGTCAAGACGGGAAGCGACTCGCAGGCCGGATCGGTGAGCCTCGCACCTCAGCCCAACACGATCGCCGCACTCGTCGCCTTGCCAGCGACTGGTGCAGGTACGAGCCGCGAGGCGCCCACCGAGACGACGGTATGGGAGCTCAAGAACGTCACGTTGACGGAACTCAAGGCCGAGACCGACACCGACTATCACATGGTGTTGTCCGACGGCTCGAAGACGCTCATCGCAGAGATCCCTTCGCCGAAGTGCGGGGCTCCGAGCGTGTGGAAGTGCTTCATGTCGCGGGCCCGCTCGGAGGTCGACGCGCATTACGCGGTGAGCACGTCGCCGAGCTATCCGGCGGCGACGATCACCGTTCGCGGTGTCGGCTTTTTCGATTTCATCCACGGCCAGAACGGCGTCGCTGCGAACGGGATCGAGCTCCATCCCATCCTCGAGTTGTGTTTTGGTAAAGACTGCACGCCGTCGTAGCCCTCCGGTCTGGTGCCTTTCGTGATGTTCGATGCTCGCTTGTTCGAGGTGGCGATCCTCGTGGGTTGCATCAGCGCGACGAGTTGCAAGAGCTGTCACGAGCGCAATGACGCAGACGTCGATCGCGAAGTTGACGAAGACAACGACCCCGAGGAACAAGACGACAACCGCGACAACTTCTGGCGAGTCCAGATCGCGGTCGTAGGTCACGGAAACGTCGCTACCCGAGCCACGTTGCTCGACTGCACCTCCGACGGTGCGCACACCTGGGGCGAGTGCGGCCCTCAGCTCGTAAAGTTCAAGGAACGGACGCCACCGCTGCTCCGTGCGACCGGCGCGCCGGGCTGGCACTTCGATCATTGGGAGGCAGTGATCTCGACTCACGCGGGCTCGAATCGACCGCGTGCCGGTCCGATGCCAGACGGTGACGTGTATCTCGATGGCTTCGGATATGCCGACACCGGCGAGCTGGAGACCGTGACCGCGGTCTTCACAGCTGCGCGCTGACAACGGGCACGCGGGTGTGGGGCCCACCATGTGGGCGCGGTTGCAATGGGACACCGCCCCACCGGTGTTGATGGGCGGCTCTGTCGTCGGATCTACCGGGCGCGGTGCTGTCGCGGTTCGGCGTCTACGTCGCGTATGACCTCTACTATCGCGTGACCACACGGCTCCGCGTGAAGGCGCAGGTCTCGTACGGACCACGCGACGGCGCAGCCCACGTCGGTGGCGGGATCGGGACGGCGCTCGCGTTCTCTGGTTAAGTGGCCGTTTTCGCCAGCGGCTTGTGTCGGGTCGTCCAATCTAACGGATGCGCCGACGGTATGAACGGTGACATTTTTCGGCGAGGCATCACTATTTCTCGCGACCGCCCCGGCGACTGTGGCTCACTGCTTCACGATGAAAATCCGTAACGTCCTGATCCTTGCCGCGCTGGCTTTCGCTCCGGCGTGCTCCAAAGACCCCGCCGAGCAGATGGTCTCCATGATGGAAGACATGGGCAAGGCAGCCGAGAGCGCCGGTGCCGACTGCGCGAAGATGGCCGACAACGTCGAGGCCGTCACCAAGAAGTACGATCTCCCGAAGCTCAAGGCGGACGCCGAGAAGATGAAGGGCGACAAGAACCAGTCGGCCGAGATGATGAAGAAGTACGGCGATCGCGTTCAGAAGGCGATGCCGGGCATGATGGCGATGGCCAAGTGCGGCGACGACCCGAAGTTCAAGGCGGTCAGCGAGAAGTTCAAGGGCATGATGTAGTCGGCAGCGACTCCGGTCGTTGGTTTTTTCGTTTACAGGAGCGCGCCGGAGAACGTCAGTGTGTTCTGCACGCGCATCGTGCCGGTCGTCGCCGCGGCCGATTCGCCGATGATCCGGATCTCGATGCCGCCATTCGTGGTGGCGTTCAAGGTCGCATTGGCCACGGCGCTCGTCGAGAGCGTGACGTGGGCCGCGAAGCTATCCGCGCTCGTCGCGAGGATCGCGGTGGTCGGCCCGGTACCGCTCGTCGTGAGATCGACCGAGGCGCCGGTGACCGCGAGCTTGCAGCCCGAGGGCGGCGTGATCGTGACGGTGTAGAACTTGTCGAGCGTCGCCGCCGTCGGCCAGTTGCTCGAGTTGATCGAGCCAGTGCCGGCGGCCGACGTGAGCCCCGTGCTCCGCGCGATCGGACCGACCGTGACGCCCGAGGTGCCTGCGGTGCCGGCCGTCGAGGCCTGCGAGCCGGTCGCGCCAGTGAACGAGTAGGTCACGAGGACACCCGAGTACGGCGTGTTGCAGTTGCCCGTGTTCGAGCCGGATCCGGATCCGGATCCGGTGCCGTCGCTGCACACTCTGACGCCCGCCGTGTTCGTCATGCACACGTAGCCGTCCGGACACGTTGGATCACCATCGCCGCATGCAAACGGCTCGGAGCCAAGCTCCGGCGAGAACGAGCTACACGCAACGAGACAACTTGCGAGGAGGAGGGCGACACGCACGATGCCGGAGCATCGTCGATTCGCGTGACGGTGCGCGCTCTAATGTGAGTGTTTCGCGCGTCACGGAGGCGGCCACGCGCTGGCGATGGTACGGTGGGCGCCCCTTGGACCCTGACGCAGCTGTACTGGACCGCTGGCGTGCGGGAGATCAGGTCGCGGGCCGCGAGCTGTTCGCGCGCTACTTCGATCAGCTCTATCGGTTCTTCGCGAACAAGTGCGAGGAGACTGACGAGTTGATCCAGGCGACGTTCTTTGCGATCGTGAAGTCGGTGGATCGGTTCGAGGGGCGCTCGAGCTTTCGCACGTACCTGTTCGCGATCGCGCGCAACGAGCTCTATCGTTATCTGCGCGAGAGGAAGCGGACCGCAGCGTTCGATCCGGCGCTGTCGTCGATCGCCGAGCTGGCGACCAGCGCCGGCTCGCAGATCGCGCGGAACCAGGAGCAGGAGTGTCTGTTCGCGGCGCTACGAACCCTGCCGGTCGAACAACAGAGCCTCGTCGAGTTGCATTACTGGGAAGAGCTCGATGCGCTCGCTCTGGCCGAGATCTTCGAGCTGTCCGCGACCGCGGTCCGGAAGCGGCTGAGCCGGGCGCGCGCCGCACTTCGCGAGGCGATGGCGGCTCGTGGCGGCGCACCACCGGCCGCCCTCCAGTCCGATGACGCGCTCGAACGCTGGGCCCGAGGTGCCGCGACGATGCCACACATGCCTTGATCACAGCGACTTGCAGAAATTTCGTCACATTCGGGTGGCAGCCGACTCTACCCAGCCCATGCATCCGAGAGTTCTCTCCGTTTCCTTGATCCTGTTGCTCGCGTTGACCGCGTGCGTCGACGAGCTCACCACTTCGTCCGTGACCGCAGAGGTCGTCAACGGAAACAACGATCCGTGCCCGAAGACTGGCTGTGGCACCAACTCGCCGTTCCTGGGCCCGACAGAGTTTCACGAGCTCGAGTCGACCGGAACGTTCGCGAATGCGGAGGGCTTCCGGGTCCTCGGTCTGATCAAGGGCGGGTGGAGCTACATCCCGGACGTCACCGGCGCCGTCCTGAGCGGCAAGTTGTGGGGGATCTCGGTCCTCCAACATCAGGATCTTGTCGGTGCCGAGCTCCAGATCGTAAACGACGTGTCCAAGCAAGTGTTCCGCATCCGGATCGACCGGGTGGTCCAGGCGCAGCAGTACTGGCGGGCGCCGCTCGATACGTTCGAGACCTACGAGTTGTCGTGGCACATCGAGGGACCGGCCACGCACGCCACGGCCGTGTGCAACAATCCACCCGACCGCCTCGATCCGGATGGCAACTTCTACGGCGACGTGATGGAGGCGATCCTGTTCACGGGCGATCGCTACGACGCGACAAAGCTCACGGTCACCGCGACGACGAAGAGGGCATCCGGGACGTGGTTCAATATCGCGTGCGCCGGCAACGTGATGTCAAAGCTGTTCCTCAACCGCCACACCGACGCGAGCCAGACCGCGGCCTTCCCGACCAACCTCGAGCAGCGCCAGGCGATGCTCAAGATGTACACCTCGGATCTTTGCGGCACGGGCCAGGCGTTCACCGTCCAGGGCACGCCGCTCCACTGGGTTAGCTCGGCGGGCTGGTCGAGCATCGCCGGAAACTATCCGAACAAGGAAGCGCTGTGGACGTCACAGGGCGCGTTGTGTCTCGACACCCATCGCCTCAACAAGACGCTCAACGACATGAGCTTGCAGTACAACGCGGCCTGCACGCTCCGCCCGTGTACAACGAGCACCAGCACGCTGACGCTCGCGAACACCAACGCCTATCTCCAGACGTCGAGCCCGGCAACTCCTTAACGCCTGGCACGCAACGTCGCGACCGCATCGAGGCGCGCCGCGATGTCGAGCGGCGGCGCGGCCGCGAGGTGATGACACAGGAACTCGACGTGCTCGAGATCGTACGAGCTCGCCGGATCGTTCGCGGCCTGGTGCGCGAGCGCGAGCCCGAGGGCCACGTCGATCGTGGTCAGCCGTTTCCACCACTGCGCGCCATCGCCGTTCGGCTCGATCGCCGCGAGTTCGCTCGCCGCACCGGCGGCGTCGCCCCGGGCGAGGCGCAAGAACGCATGCGCGCGCACGACGCGGCTGTCGCTATTCGAAGCATCGGGGTCGGCCGCGGCGATCACGCGCGCGGCCATCGTGGCGGCAACCGCGTCGTCGCCAGCGACCAGGGCACGCCAGGTGACCTCGTACGCGCACTCTCGAATCGAAGCGCGCTGCTCGGGATGGAGCGTCGCCATCGCCGTGCAGGGTGGCGCGAGCGCGTCGCGAACGCGTCGCGGATCACTGGCGAGCGAGGCTCGCATGATCTCGGCCTCGAGGGTCGAGGGATGATTCGGTCCGAGCACCGCGATGCGCGACGCTACGAGGCTCGCTCCAATCTGATCGCGCACGACCGGATCATCGACGACGATCATCAAGCCGAGCAGGATGCTCGTGAGCTCGATCGCGGCACCTCCGGTCAGGCCACTAGCCTCGCCGCGCGCGCGTTCGAACCAGCGGCGAGCGGCGACGCGGTCACCAGCGGCGAGCGCGACCGCGCCGATATTGTGATGGAGCAGCGCGCGCGCGAACGCGGCGCGGCTTCCGGCGCGCGTCGTGATCGCTTCGATCAAGGCGAGCCCCTCGGTAGCGCTCTCTGCCGAGGTCGTCGCGATCGCGTAGGCCGCACGCGCGTAGGCTTCGATCGCGAGCGCGTCGTCACCGACCGCGAGCGCGAGACGGGTCGCCTCGGTGAAGTCCCCAGCGCCGCGATCGCGGTCCGAGAGCGAGAGCGCGATCCGACCGCGGGCGACCAGTGCGCGCGCGAGCACCGGTGGGTAGCCGAGGCCGCGGGCCTCGACCATCGCGGCCTGGGCATCGCGCGATGCCTCTTCGGTGCGACCTGCGTCGCGCTCGACGTCGACGCGGCCGATCCGGTCGGCGACGAGCGCGACGCGGGCCGCAATCGCCGTGGGCGGCGGCGCGACCGGCGAGAGCAGCGAATCGTCATCGCCGCACGCGGCGAGCGCCGGGAGGCTACCGACCGCGATCACGATGCCGGAGATCGCGGCAGCATCGGCGTTGGTCGCGAGCTCACCGATCGCCGCGAGCGCGCCGTTGCGTCGCGCGAGGCAGACATCGCGGCGATCGAGCATCGCTTCGGAGATCGTTCCGGCCTGGTGGGCCAGGCATGCGTCGCGCTGGACGTCGATCCACTGCGTCGCGTAGCGATCGAGGCCCTCGACGATGCGCACGCGTGCCTCCGGAGCATAGCCACTCGCGAGCGTCGCGAGGTGGGCGAGCGCACGTCCACGCACCGCCGGTCCCCAGCTCGGCGCGATCAATGCGGCGCCATTTTCACACGGCGGTGCCGCGCGCCGCGCACGCCCGATCGCGAACGCGGCGACGATCGCGACCACGGCCGTCGAACTGCCAGCGATCAGCGCGCGTTGTCGCCACTTCGCGGCCGGCGTGAGAGCGAGTGCACGCACCAGCTCGGCCATCCCAGCGTAGCGGTCGCCCGTGTCGCGCGCCGAGCCGCGCGCGAGGATCGGGACGAGCCACTTCGGGACCGGCCCCCGCGACCGCAACGCCTCTTCGAGCGCGACACACAACCCGTACTGATCGACCGCGGGAGTCAGCGCGAGGCCATCCCGCTGCTCGGGCGCCATGTACCGCGGCGTCCCGGCGATCGTCGGGGCGCTGGTGTCCTCGATGCCGTGCGCGAGCCCGAAGTCGAGCACGCGTACGCGGTCGTCGGCGCCGAGGATCGCGTTGTCGGCCTTGAAGTCGCGGTGAATGAGGCCGGCCTGATGAGCAGCCGCGAGCCCCTCGCCCGCCTGACGATACGCACGCAGCAGCTCGGTGACGCTCGCGGTCGCGGCAAACTCGCGGAGCGTGCGGCCCTTGACCAGCTCCATCACGAGGAACACGCCTTCGGCCGCCTCGAGGACGTCGAAGATCGGCACGACGTTCGGATGGCTCAACCGGGCCAGTGCTCGCCCTTCGTCGAGGACTTGGGCGCGCGTGCGCGCATCCCCCGAAGAGGCGAGCTTGAGTGCGACGCCACGCCCGAGCTCGGGGTCCCACGCGGACCACACCACCCCCATGCCCCCCGCACCAGCGCGTTCGATCATCCGGTACCGGCCGATCGTGTGCGCGGTCGCTTCGCCGAACAACCCGGCCTCGGCACGGGCGCGCGCGATGCCACGCGCGATCGGATCGACGTCGCCGGCCGCCGCGACGATCACGCGCACGATCTCAGCGGCCCCAGCGCCCTCGGCCTCGCGATCGCCTTCCGCGGGTTCGGCGCGCGGCCGGAACGGGACGGTGGGGGCTAATGGATCGGCCATCGGGCGTGCGCTTCACGTATCGCACGAAAGTTTGTTGGTTACGTCTCGCATCCAGCTCGCTCTATCTGGTCGATGAAAACGATCCGCTTCGAATCACCTGCAGCCGTCTCCGGACGGTTACCCGGTCTCCTGTCGCTGTTATTGCTGTCGCCCCTCGTCGGCTGCCTCGACCCGGGCGCCGAACCCGACCAGTCGAGCATCGAATCCGCGCTGAGCGACTCCGGCATCCTCGCGACCGTGCCCGGCATCGCGACCCCGGCGGGCTATGGCAACTACTGCTCCGTCACCGACCCGACCAACGGCGGCTGGGCACTCACCGCGCTCGCAAGTGGCGATTCGTGCGCGTCGCTCGCCACGAGCGTTGGTCCGAACACGATCGTGCGTCACGCCGGGTTATGGTCGATTCGCGGCAACAACAACGTCATGGTGCGCTGTGACGGAGGGATCGTGCACTACGGCCGCGCGACGGGCAGCGCCGCGATCAGCTGGATCTTCGGTCTCGTCAACAGCTCGAACCACAACTGCGTTTTCACCGTGTCGCCGACCCAGATCGCGGCGTTCGGCATGCCGTACCCGCTGGGGACGACGGTCACGCGGACCTCCGTCTTCGGCAACTACCTGTTCGGCGCCGATCCGCAGCATCCGTGGAACGCTGCCGACTTCGGCCACACCGGGGCCGACGCCTGTCAGATCGACCGCACCGGTACGTTGATGAGTACCTGCGCCGCGCCGCAGACCTCGCTCGGAAACCCGTACATCGCCGTCGAGGGCGCGTACGACTGGAGCATGCGGCAGGACACGCCGGTGCTCGCGGTCGCGGACGGCATCGTCCGCGCAGCGTACGGTCGGTCGGTCGCGGCGTTCGGATGCACGCAGTCGATCCCGGGAAGCGCACAGCAGGAGCTGTTCCTCGAGACCCAGGTCGGCAGTGGTCAGTACGCGGAGCACTTCGTCGCCGCGTACCACCACATGAACGAGCACCCCAACATCGGCGACCTGAGCATCGCACTCAACGTCGCGATCTGGGGAGGTCGTCCGACGGCACCCGCGGGCACAAGCGTCAAGAAGGGTGACGTCATCGGCTACATCGGCTCGACCGGCTGCTCGAGCGAGCCGCACCTCGATCTCAGCACGATCCGGCTCACCAACCTGACCGGTGCACGCTCGTACGTGTTCGCGGCGCTGCCAAATGGCACGGCGGGCGTCAACGGCATCCAGGGTGGGTTCGATGCATTCGGCTGGGCCGCGCCCGCGGGCGTCGATCCGATCGCCTACAAGTTCATTGGCCGTGGCCTCCCATACAACGCACCCGCAGGCGTGACCGATGTCGGCACGTTCAGCATCAACCTGTGGGACGCCGTATCGTTCGGCATCCTGCCGCACAACGGCGGTTCGTCCTGGTAGCAGAGCGGTCGACGATTCAGTGGACGCTGCGCGGATCCGCTCCAGTGCCTCGTGGTCAGCTACGATGATGAACGTCCGCGAGCTACGCGAAGCGCTGAGCACGATCCCCGATGCGCCGACCGTGAGCTTCACGGCTGCGATCGAGGACGGCATCGAGCAAGCAGCTGCGTACCTCGCGAGCGATGCCGCGATCGCGGCGATCACCCAGGAGAGCTACTGGCCGAAGTGGGACGGTCCGTGGTGGCAGATGGTCCTGTTGTGGGAGCTCGGCGAGGCCGCCCGGCTCCCGCAGCGCGCCGCCCGCGCGATGGTGGATGGTTTGAATGCACTGCCAGTGCATCTCTTTCCGATCCGCGAGAGCGACTGGCCGGGAGGAGTAGAACGCGCGCGCGGGGCTTCGTGCCATTGCGCGCTCGGCTCGATGGATCAGGTGCTCACCGCATGCGGCATCGAGGTCGATAAAGAGTTGCCGTGGGTGCTGCCCTGGTATCTGCGCTACCAGATGAGCGACGGCGGGTTGAACTGCGACGAGACCGCCTATCTCGTCACCGACGAATGTGCGAGCTCGATGGTCGCGACCGTGCCTATCTTCGAGGCGATGTTGCGGCGCGGTCCCAGCGCCTGGCTCGATCGCGGCGCGGCGTTCCTCGTCGAGCGCGCGCTCTATCTCGGCTCGCCGACGCGCCACAATGCCGACGAGCGCGGCGCGGCGGTGGTCTGGCCAGCCTCGATGTTCCCGCGATTCTATCTCTACGACGTGCTGCGGGGCGCGAGCGCACTCGTGCGGTGGGCCGAGCTCGCGCGCCTGCCCCTGCCCGTCCAGGCGCTCGCGATCTTGGAAAAGCTGCCGCGCGATCCAGTCATGCGCGTCGCGCGCACGGTGCCGGCGATGGGCACGTGGCGCGACCACGCCGGGACCTGGCAGCGCGAGCAGAGCACCGGCACGTTCCCGTTGCTCGCGGCGGTGAGCGAGCTCGGCGAGCCGTCCGCGCGGCTGACCGCGGAGTGGCAGCGCACGCGGCGCGCGGTGATCGCGCTGATCGACGCGAACCTCGTGACCGACTGAGCTACTTGGCGAGCTCCTTCCACGCCGCGTGCGCCTTCGCGTACGGTCCGTTGAATGGTGGCGGCGCACCGACCGGTCCCAGCACGTAGTCCGCGCGGCGGTTCGCGCGCTCGTCGGTGTTGTCCGGTGTGGTGACCTTGGGGACGTCCTCGCCATACCCCGCGAACGCGATCGGCAACGCGATGCCCTGCTTGCGAAAGTAGGCCGCGATCGCGCGCGCGCGCTCGAGCGAGAGCGTGCGGTTCTTGGCGCCAGGCCCGATGGTATCGGTGTGACCCGCGACGTAGAGCTTCACCTTCACGAACCTCTCCGACTTCTTCACGACGTCGTTGATCTTCGCGATGCTGGCCGCGAGCTTCACTTCTTCAGACGGTTCGATCACCGCGCTATCCGAGGCAAAGCTCACGTCCTCGTGGTCGATGCTGACCGACCACGGCACGAGCTCGACATCACTGATGCCGGCATCCGCCGATTCGGCGTGCAGCTTCAGCATCATCACGCGCGCTGCTGCCGGCTGGGTCCACGTGATCGCGACCCACGTGTTCGGCGCCTCCTTCGCGTACGTCGCGCTGCCCTTGCCGAGCTCGCTGCCGTCCTCCCCGATCACCGTGAGCGATGCACGGCCGGCGGGTCGCGACATCGTGAACCGGAGCTCGTGCTTGACGAGATCGAGGTGCTCGGCGTCGTAGCCGACCGCGAGCGGTGGGCGGACGAGGGTGGTGATCTCGAACGTGTTGACCCAGCGCTCTCCGCTCTCGGGTTGTGCCGAGATCGAGCCCTTGTAGGTCGCGGATCCTGCGGTGCCGTCGCCGACCGAGAGCGTCACCGCCTGGTCCTTCGCGAGCGCGGCCTGCTTCAGCGTGAACTGCTTGCCATCGCCACGCTCGAGCTCGATCCGAACATCCCTGACCTTGACCGCCGCGGTGATCCGGATCTGCGGCTTTTGACCGAGCGAGACCTCGGGTCGGACCTGGTAGCTCACCGGCTGCGCACGGGCGACGTGTGTGACGAGTGCGAGGACGAACAAGATCGCGAAGCGCATCTCCGAACATCCTAACGTCACTGTGGCGGCGACGCTCGTGTGCGATGCCGACGTACGCGAATGGTAGCGGCGACTTGGCGGCGACCACCGCGGCACACCGGCTGCACCGGTGATCGCTACGATGAACACGTATCCGCGTGCTGCGACGCTCGAGATGCCGAACGACGTCCTCGACGATCTGCGGACACGTGCCTCGGTGGACGAGCGGCGGGTGACCGCGAAGATGCACGCGTTACCATCGGAGGGGCCACCCGCGGGTCTGTCCCGCCTCGGGTCCGAAGGTGAGGAAGAGTCCGACCGTGCGGCGACCGTCCCGGCGCCGCTCGCGGTCGCGCTCCGTCCGGCCCGGCCCACCGCTCCGCCGACCGTCAGCGGTCACGTACCGCAGCGCAGCTTCAAGCGCGCGATCGTGATCGGCGCGAGCTTCGCGATCACGCTCGCGATCGGCCTCGCGATCGCGCTCTAGAGGTTCGCGTTGATAAACCCGGATCGACTGCGCCCGACCACGATCGCCGCGGTCGAGGCCGTCGACGTAGAGCCGTGCCGTGCCGGTCCACGCGAGCGTGATCGTCTCGGCCTTCACGGTGCCCCCGATCATGACCCAATCGCCGGTGCCATTCGCACGAAAGCTGCCGGCTTCTGGACCGCCGACGCAGACTTCGCCGGCGCGCAGCGCGGCCTCGATCGCAGGTGGTGGCCTGCGCATGACCGTGATGATCGTCGGAACCGCCGACGGCGCTCGGCATGATAACGGCTGGCAGCACGCTGACAACCTAGCAACCACGAACGATAATGATCCGGCCGGCAGCCCACGCGCGGTGCCGACTGGCGAGTGCCAGTCGTACACGCTTCCGGCCATCACGGGCGTGTGGTTCGGCTCGCAGGCGTGCCGCGCGTGGCTTCGCCGCAAGAGTACGAAGCGTGGGTCGACCAGATCGTCGTCGATATCAAGCGCATCGGCTGCGTCGATTAATTCGGTTCGCGCACGATATTGAAGTCGCTCCACGCGCCCACGTAATCGAGCGGCGCCGGCTTGCCATGGAGGTCTCGCTGGACCGCGGTACCGTTGCCGAGGTAGTGAGCTCCGGCGAGGTCGAACGACCGCCACGGCGTCGGCACCAGGTCGACGAAGCCATCTCTCGCCTTGACCCGCACCGCGAAGGTATTCTCGTCGTACGGATCACCGGGCGTGCTCGAGACCAGGCCTCCTGGTTCCGAGCTCCAGCCTGCGGGCAGCAGGCCGATCGCGAGCAGCAGCGTGTTGTCGGCGTCGACGATCGCGATGTGACCGGTACCGGGCCCCACGCTGACCGTCTCGGTGGTCACCGTCACGGTCGTGCCGGTCGCGATCGGTAGCGCGACCTCGGGCGGTAACATCATCACGTACGAGTGACGCTGCTCGGCATTGTCCTCGACGGCGAGGCTCCACTTGACCTCGTTGCCCGCAGCCTCCGAGGTGAGGTCGCGGACCTTGCCCTTCAACGCCGGATCATCGACGTGCTGGATCGGAAACACCGCCCAGCCATCGATCTTGGTGTCGGTCGTGGTGACCCCGCCGCCGGTTCCCTGGATCACGGTCCGTGGTGCATGCGCAGAGCACGCCACGCCAAACGTCAACAACAGTGCGCGCATCTCGGCTCGATCGTAGCGCGATTCCGGATCACCACGATCCATCTGATCAGTATCGCGGTGATCTCAAATACTGGACGTAGATCGCGGACCTAGGCAGGCTCTGTCGAGCTTGATGCAGTTCCATGAGGGTCTCGCAGCGCCAGCGCCAGCGCGCTGCGTGCCATGTTTGAAGTTGTTCGCCGACACGTTGTACGTCGACGACGGGACCAAACACGGCGACGAGGTCAAGACGGCGATGATTCGCCTCGACTTCTCGTACGACGGTCGCCGCGTGCGGTCGCGCAATCCGAACAACGCCGGCCGCGACCGCGCTGCCGAGTTGCAAGCGGTGCGCGTGCTCGAAGGCCTCGGCGCCCTCGAGCTCGAGAGCCTCGACGATTGCGCGGTCACGCCGGGTGCACCGATCGACTACGTGCTCGCGGTCGATGGTGATGCGAGCTTGCTGTGCGGCTTTGCGATCCACGCCCTGCCCCAGCTCCGCGCGATGGGCTGGGACGTGTTCATCGATCCCGAATATCCGTGGCAGGTCGTGGCGAACGAGGCCGCGATGTACGTGTCGGCCGAAGCCGAGCCCGAGCGTCCGGACTGGTTTGGTCTCGAGCTCGGCATCGAGATCGATGGCCAGCGCGTCAACCTCCTGCCCGCGCTGCTCTCGTTGCTCGACGGCGCCGGCGACCTCAGCTCGTTGACCCGGTCGTCGCGGCGCTGCATCGCGATCCGCGTCGACGAGAAGCGCTGGCTGCCGGTCCCGCCGGCGCAGCTCAAGGTGCTCGGCAAGGTCCTGCTCGAGATGTATCGCGGAGGTCAGGGCAAGCTGAAGGTCCCGGCGATGCGCGCGCCGCTGATCGCGGAGCTCTGTGACTCGTTGCACGATGGCTCGCGTCCGCTGCGCTGGATCGGTGACGTCACGATTCGCGACCAGGCCTATGCGATGGCCTCCGGGCCGTGTCTCGCGACCGAGCTTCCGGATGGCCTGCGCGCCGACCTCCGGCCGTATCAGCGCGATGGCATCGCGTGGCTCCAGCACCTGCGCGAGCACGGCGTCGGTGGCGTGCTCGCCGACGACATGGGTCTCGGTAAGACCCTGCAGACGATCGGCCACATCCTGCTCGAGAAGCAGCACGGTCGGCTCGATCGGCCCGCGTTGATCGTAACGCTCACGAGTCTGATCGGCAACTGGAAGCGCGAGATCGAGAAGTTCGCACCGAGCCTTCGCGTCGCGATCCATCACGGTCCGGATCGCCACGCCCAGGTCGCCACACTCGGCACCTACGATGTCGTGATCACGAATTACCCGCTGGTCGCGCGCGATCGCGAGACTCTCGCGGCGATCCCGTTGCACCTGCTCGTGCTCGACGAGGCGCATGCGGTCAAGAACCACGACGCGCAGGCCGCCGAAGCGATCCGCACGCTCGATGCGCGCCACAAGGTTTGCCTCTCGGGCACCCCGATCGAGAATCACCTCGGCGAGCTGTGGTCGCTGTTCGATTTCTTGAACCCGGGCCTGCTCGGCCACCGCGACGAATTTACGGTCCAGTTTCGTCAGCCGATCGAAGATCGCGGCGATAAAATCCGGCTCGATGCGCTGCGTGAGCGCGTGCGACCGTTCATCTTGCGCCGCACGAAAGATGCGGTCGCGAAGGATCTACCGCCGAAGACCCTGCTCATCAACGCGATCGAGCTCACCGGCGCGCAACGCGAGCTCTACGAGAGCATTCGCGTCGCGGCGCATGCCGATGTCCGCGCCCAGATCAAGCAGCGCGGGCTCGCGGGCTCGACGATCGCGATCCTCGACGCGCTCCTCAAGCTGCGCCAGGTCTGCTGCGATCCGCGGCTCGTCACGAGCGAAGCGGCGCGCGATGTCCAGGGCAGCGCGAAGCTCCAGGTCCTACTCGATCTGGTCGACACCCAGCTCGCGAACGGGCAGCGCATCCTCATCTTCTCGCAGTTCGCTCGGATGCTCGGCCTGATCTCCGAAGGCCTGCTCGCGAAGGGCATCGGCCACGTGACGCTCACGGGCTCGACGCCGGATCGCCAGAAACCGATCGACGCGTTCCAGAACGGACGCAGCGACGTGTTCTTGATCTCGCTCAAGGCCGGTGGCGCCGGCCTCAACCTGACCGGTGCCGATACCGTCATCCACTACGACCCGTGGTGGAACCCGGCGGCACAGGCACAGGCGACAGATCGCGCTCACCGGATCGGCCAGACCAAGCCGGTGTTCGTGCACGACCTCATCGTCGCCGGTTCGGTTGAAGAGCGGATGCTCGGCCTGCAGAAGCACAAGCGTGCGCTCGCGAACGCGATCCTCGCCGACCACGCCGGCAGCTCGACCAGCCTGACCGATCGCGACGTCGATGATCTGCTCGCGCCGCTCCGCGTGTAACAGGTGACGACCGAAATCATGCCGACCGCTCGTCGTGCGCTGGCGCTCGAGCGGCACTAGTACCAGTGGTGCTTCTTCCAGAACGACTGGGCACCATTCCAACCGCCGTAGCGATCGCTCACGTAGTGCGTCGCGGCCGCGTACTGCTTGTTGAAGTCCGTCGACTGGTAGTCCGCGCCCATGTACTGCTTGCGCGTCGACTGGATCATCTGGAACGCGCCGAACGCGGACGACTGATTCCCGCGCGTGCCATCGCCGCGACCCACCGAGTGGAGGTGACCCGCCGTCGAGCTGCCGCCCGACTCGTGCTGCATGATAAAGTTCGCGGCCGAGCTCAGGCCGCCATTCACGGTTTCGAGGTGGACGTCGTCCAGTGTCTCCAGAGCCAGAGTCGCGGTCTCGTCGATCTTCATGACGGATACTCCACAGTGAGAGGGTTGGGAAAGCTGTTCGCTGACCACCGACCTGTGTGCAGCGTGAGTGCCAGGAATAGCGTGAATACCCGAGGCTTCATGGTGTCACCGGCAGGGCTCGATGATCTGCGATCGCCAGCCGTGAAGTGTGAGCGCGCACCCGCATCGCGCGCTCGCGGTCCGCAAATCAAGCAAACCGTCGACCGCGCTCGACGGGTCCGCGAGTTGCCAGGCCTGGCAACTCGAAGCTACAGTCGTGCCACGCAGCGCTCGGGCAACCAGCGCGGCGACGGTCGACTTGATCCTATCGCCGATCGATCATCGGTCGCGGCTCCTCGATCCGCGTCGTCGCGGTCACCGGGGCTAGCTGCGTCTCGAGCAGTCGCTGATCAGAAGCAGCCTTCGCGCGCGCGACAGGCAATCGGGGTCGAAACTGCGTGGCGGCTCAACATCTGGCGTTCGCGGCTCTACGCGGGCTGCGCTACTTCGATCTAGATCGCGACTGAGGCTCGAATTCGCCGATGATGAAGTCCCAGACCGCGGCGATCCGCGGGACCTCGCGCAGCGCGCGGTGACCGACGAGCCAGAGGTCATCGGACGGCCACTGCGCGGCACTCGGCGCGAGCGTTGGCGAGAGCTCCACGGCCATCAGGCCGGTCGCCTCGGCATAGGGAATCGGCGCGAGCACCGCGCCCAGGCCGGTCCTCGCGGCCGCGAGCTGTGCGGGGAAATCACTCGTTCGCAGCGCGATCGCCTCGGCCGGGACGTGCTGCGTGATCCACCGCGCCGGTGCGAAGCTCGCGAGGTCGCGGTCCCAGTTGATCCACGCGATGTCGCTCCAATCCGTGATCGCGCCGAGCTTCTGCGCGACGCGCGGTGAGGTCGCCGCGATCCATCGAGCCGTCGCCAGCTTCACGGTGACGAGCTCCGCACCCGACGAGCGCACCGATCGTACGGCGAGGTCCGCTTCGTGGCGCATGAGGTCGCGCGGCTGGACCGAGGCATCGAGCTCGATCGCGAGCCGCGGATACTTCTTGCGCAGCCGCACGAGCGCCGGCGCGATGAACACGCTCGATACACCGGGTGCCGTACTGATCCGCACGATGCCCTCTGGCAACCTCTCCACGTCGCTCGCCTCCCGTGTGAGCCGTGCGTGCGCCGCCTCCATGGCCTCGGCTGCCGCGAGTACGCGTTCGGCCGCACGCGCTGGCACCAAGCCTTCGCGCGTTCGCTCGAACAAGCGGTCGCCGAGATCGGCTTCGAAGGCTGCCAACCGCCGGCTCACCGTCGAGGTATCGACGCCGAGCCGGACGGCTGCGGCCGCGAGCGTACGATTGCGATGGACGGCCAAGAAGATTCGCACGTCATCCCAGCTGGCTTGCGTTTTTGCCATGACCAATTGCAATCGTGCTCGTTGCGTTGCATCGATGCAAGACCCAGAGTAGCTCCATGACCATAGCGAACAAGCTCCACGTCATCTTCGGAACCGGCCAGATCGGGACGCGCGTCGCCGAGCAGCTGCTCGCCCAGGGTCAGCCGGTCCGCATGATCTCGCGCAACCCGAAGGCTCCCGCCGGCGCCGAGACCAGCGCCGGCGATGCTCGTGACCTCGCATTCGCAGCCGAAGCCGCGAAGGG
>Ga0209724_1001547_pt1 | contig 20748 bp, 17 predicted proteins | sample grotaG_FD_184143 | JGI IMG/M metagenome (GOLD analysis project Ga0209724, IMG submission 184143) | Glacier valley bacterial and archeal communities from Borup Fiord, Nunavut, Canada, to study Microbial Dark Matter (Phase II) -... | ecosystem: Environmental > Aquatic > Freshwater > Ice > Glacier ...
GCCCACGTCCTGCCCACAACCGGGGAGCGACCGCAGTCAATCTAGAGTGCTCACTGGCACTCAAATGTGCCGAAAATATGGGGATCTGCCGCGCCCTCGGCTTGCCGCCGGGGGTCTAATGGTGACTGAAAATCGAAAGGTCACCGGATCGACGCCGGTCGGAGCCACCACTGAAACCCCCGGAATTCCGGGGGTTTTCGTCATTTCAGGCGGCTACCCCAGCAGCGACTTCATCTGGTTCGCGATGAGCGCGGTCGCACGGCGCGGGGAGAACCGCGAGAAGCGGTCCATGAACTTCGCGTTGCTGCCGATCACGACGCGGAAGCTGCCCTTCTCGACGCCCGCAATGATCTGTGCCGCGGCATCATCGACACTCGTGGTCTTGGGCGCCTTGGCGCCGCCCATCGCGGCCAGGAGCTTGGCGGTGTCGACGCCAGAGTTCTCGGTGATATTGGTCGCTACGCCACCGGGGAACACAACCGTCACGGCAAGGCCGTTGCCTTGCGACTCCGCGGAGAGCGCCTCGGTGAAGAGCTTCAGGGCGACCTTGCTCGCGCCGTAGGCGGCCTGGCCGGGAACCGGGAGGAATCCACCCATACTCGACACGTTGATCTTCACGAACGGTTGGATGATGCCGGCGATGTTGAGCAGACCATCAACCTGCCCGCGGGCCTTGATCACCGCATCCGGAGGCGCGAGGACTGCCTTGCGGTCGGCGACGTTAGTCACGTGTGTGGTGAGCCAGCCCTCTGGTGCCCCGGCGAGCTGTGCCGTCTCGGCGAGACCCGCTTCGCTGAGATCGAGTGCAGCGACGCGAGCCCCCCGCCCGAGAAGTCCGAGCACGACCGCCCTGCCCATCCCATTGCCGCCCCGTGACGACGAAAACCTTGTCGGTGAATTGCGTGAGCGGGCCTCTCGCGGGTCCGGAGCTGAGGCGCGTTGTGCGCCCAGTGCCGACGGTAGCAGCGCGTTCAACCGACTCGCTAGGGCCACAGGCGCACGGCGGGCTTGCGAAATATCGACGGGCTATGCCCGCTCGAGCCGCTCCCGAACTTCACCGGACACCGAAAGGAGGGCAGAGGTGAATGCGTCGAGCTGCACAGGCGTCAGGCTGTTCGTGGATGCCGCCAGCATCTCGTCGAAGTCGTGATGGAGGCTCCGCATTACCTCGTGACCTCGCGGGGTCAACTCGAGGTAGAGGCTGCGGCGGTCGCCGGGGTGATCGACGCGGTGTACAAGGTCGGACTCGACGAGGCCGCGCGAGATCGCGGTCACCGCTCCCGTGGTCATTCCGAGGTGCGCGGCAAGGTTTTTGGGCGTGATGCTGACCACGCGAGCGATGTGAAAAAACGCACGAAGTTCCGAGCCTGTCACGCCTGCGTCGCGAGCAATGCGATGCCGGTTCGCTTCGAGCGCGCTGACGAACCGGGATGCCGCTGCCGGGAATCCTGTGAGGGCGTGTGACAGTCGTTCGGCCTCCACCTGATCCCCTCTCTTCCGGCGACCCGGAGCCGCGACTGGACAAAGTTATCGGATTGGCCACCTGAAAATGACGGCTCGAGAAAATGGCCAGCTAATTCACACTTTCAATAACTTAGCGAGTAAGTTATCGAATGCCTGTCCGATGGTGGCCAGGTGCACCACCCACCCAACGTCAAATGGAGAACATCGTGATCCCTGACATTCTGTCGCATGGCCAATTCGACACTGTCTATAACTTCTTGTCCCTCGTAATCGCGTCGCAGCTCTTCACGGCAGTGTTCCTGCTTATTGCGCTGCCGCGTGTGCTTCCGCGCTACCGCCAGGCAATTACCGTCGCAATCATCGTGTGCGGCATTGCCGCCTACCACTACTTCCGCATCTTCGACTCGTTCAAGGCCGCGTTTGTGACCACGGCGGTCGGCGGGAAGGGTGACTACGCCCAGGCGGTCGGCGAAGGATTCAACGAGGGCTACCGGTATGTCGACTGGCTGCTGACCGTACCGCTGCTGCTCGTTGAGCTAGTCGCCGTACTCGCACTTGCGCGGAGCATTCAACGTGGATTGCTCATGCGTCTGGTCCCGGCCGCGGCACTGATGATCGCTCTCGGCTACCCGGGAGAGATGAGCGGCGACAACACCATCCGTGGCTTGTTCGGTCTGCTCTCGACAATCCCCTTCGCATACATCCTGTATGTCCTGTTCGTTCAGCTGGGTAAGTCGCTAGACAAGCAACCCGAAAGTGTCCGCGGCACTCTCAGCCGCTTGCGCTTCCTGCTCCTGCTGAGCTGGGGCGTCTACCCGATCGCTTACCTGCTCCCCCTGCTCAACATCTCCGGTGCTGATGCGTGGGTCGGAAAGCAGATTGGCTACTCGGTTGCTGACATCGTTGCCAAGGCGGTCTACGGTCTGATCATCTTCAGCGTCGCTCGTGCGAAGTCGCTTGCCGACGACGCCGCGTTTGCCGCCGTCGAGAGCTCGCACGACGACGAGCCCGCGATGAAGCAGGCGTAACTCACTAACACCTGTGATTGACGGAACCCCCGCTTCGGCGGGGGTTCCTGTCGTTATGCGACCAGTGCTGCGCGCACCTATGCTCGGTTGAGCAAGAGGGAGATCATCGTGCGCGAATCGCGAGACATCATCAGGCAGATCACTGTCGCGGCCTCAGCGGTCATCGCGCTAATCGGGTCGTTCGTCGGTTCGGGTGCCGCCGGTGGCACGCCGATCCAGGATGCCGCGGGCGGCGCGCTCGCGGCGAACGCAACGCTCATCGCGCCGGCCACGCCCGCCTTCGGCATTTGGACTGTCATCTATCTCGGGCTCGTGGCCTATGCCGTGTGGCAGTTCATGCCAAGCCAATCCGCCGCCGAGCGCCAACGTCGCGTCGGGTACTGGGTTGCCGCATCCCTGATTCTCAATGCAGCGTGGATTCTGAGCATTCAGTACGACCTACTAGCGCTCAGCGTCCCGATCATCCTGATTCTGCTCGCTGTGCTACTGCGAGTCTTCGTCGATGTGTCGTCGTCGGCGCCCAGCAGTTGGCTGGATTCCCTCCTCACCGACGGTTCACTCGGCCTCTACCTCGGCTGGGTTGCGATTGCTACCGCGGCGAACGTGACCGCACTTCTTGTCGCTTTGGGTTTCACGGGGTTCGGGCTCGCGCCCGCACTGTGGTCTGTCATCGTGATCACCCTCGCGGCGCTCGCGGGCTTGGCGCTAGCGGTTTACGGACGCGGTCGGATCGCCCCAGCGCTCTCGCTCTCGTGGGGACTCGCGTGGGTCGCCCTCGGACGCCTCGCGGGTGAACCCGCGTCAATGCCGACCGGGATCGCCGCAATCGTTGCGGTCGTCGTGGTGTTGGGATCGGCGATCGTCGTGCGGGCTCGTTCGGGATCGTCGGTGACGGACTGACCGAGTACGGCCGTCACGCAGGCTTGGCTTCGGAAAGGGGCGACGCACTGGCAAGATTGCCTGTTATGCCCCGGAGTTCACTGTGATCCGCTATCTCGTGACGGGATGTGGCGGCTTCCTTGGGAGTCAGGTGTGCACGGAGTTGCTCGCAGCCGGAAACCGCGTGATCGGCGTCGACTCCTTCGCGACCGAGCTCTATCCGTCCGCTCCAAAACGAAGCCGGGTCACGGCGCTCGAATCCGATCTGGGGTTCGAGTTCATCCAGCTTGACCTCAGGGAGACATCGCTCGCTCCCTACGTGGGCGGCGTGACCGCGGTGCTCCATTTCGCGGCGCTAGCCGGACTACTCCCGGGCGGGAGATACGACGCGGCCTATCACGAGCACGATGTCACGGCGACGCGAAACGTGCTTGAGGCGATTGCGGGGACGGGAGTCCACCTCGTCCACGCCTCAACATCGAGCGTGTACGGAAGCATGGCGGTCGGGGATGAGTCAACGCCGATCGCACCGATCTCGGTATACGGACGAAGCAAGGCAGACGCGGAGCGCCTGATCGCGGACTACCACGCTGACGGCGCGATCACCGCAACGGTCCTGCGGCTCTTCTCCGCCTACGGCCCGGGGCAACGCCCCGACATGGCCTACGCGGTGGCGTGCCGGGCGATGCTGAGGGGCGACCCGATGACCATTTACGGCGATGGCTCTCAGACTCGCTCGAATACCTACGTCACTGACGTCGCTCGCGCCGCCACACTCAGTGCAGAGCTTCGACCTCACGTCACGCTGAACATCGCGGGTGACCAGTCGATCAGGCTCATCGACGCGCTCACGATCCTCGGGAGCGAACTCGGGGTCGAACCTCGCTTTGAGTTCCTCCCGTCGCGACCCGGCGACCAGGTCTCCTCCCACGGGCAAACCTCGTTGGCCCGCGAAGCGCTGGGCTGGTCGCCGAGCGTCGACATTCGCACGGGCCTGAGGTCCCAAGCGGACTGGTTTCGCACGCATTGGGACACTGAAACGGCAGAGGGCGCGATTCATGGCTAGCTCACGCGCGGTATTCACGTCGCTTACTGGTGACTACGAGAAGCTCAATGAATTCGGAGTCGATGCGCCCGACGGCGTCGACCGGATTTGCTTCACGGACGACCCGATGCTGACGAGCTCGACCTGGCGAGTAATCCACGTGCCCCTTGCGCTTCCTAGCGATCCCATGCGTAGCCAGCGCGTTGTGAAGATTGTGGGTCACCCCGAGCTCGACGGATACAGCGAGACGCTGTACGTCGACAACTCCGTGCGGTTGACGGTCAGTCCGAATGAGGTTCTCGACAACTGGCTTGAGCACGCCGACCTCGCGATCCCTCGCCACAGCTTCCGGGAGACGGTCGCTGCCGAATTTACAGAGATCCGCGCGGCCGAACTCGAAACCTACGCGCGTATCGATGAACAACGTGAGCACTACGAGGCGGAAGCCCCCCAGGTCCTCAGTCAGCGCCCGTATTGGAACGGCATGATCGCCCGACGCCCGAGCGCGCCAGACGTGCGCGCAACGATGGATTTATGGATGATGCACGTGCTTCGTTACTCACGGCGCGACCAATTGTCAATCAACTTTGCGATCGCCGCGACCGGGATCGAGGCGGCCCAGATCCCCATTGACAACTACTCTTCGCCCTTCCACGAATGGCCGATCCGAAACCATCGCAAGACTGGATCGCAAATGGCATGGCGTTCGAGAGAATTGGAGGTGTACGACCGACTCGAACGGGTCACCGAAGAGCGCGACCAACTGCAAGCGAATCTCGATGAGGTCCGATCAAGCACATCGTGGCGGGTGACCGCGCCGTTGAGGGGACTGTCGGACTTCCTCAGGCCGCCCACTCGCTGACGCCGCTGCCGACGTCCGGGCGCTACTCGCCGTTTAGACCTCGAGTACGAGCGACTCGGACCGTGAACCCGATACACACGGATACATGACGCCGAGCTGGTCCTTTTCGATGTCGGCCATGACCGAGTCGAGGTGCTCTGGACTGCCGCTGAGAACGCGAACTTCGCACGTTCCGCAGACACCCTTTCGGCATGATCCTGACACCGCGACGCCATTGCGTTCGAGCGCATCGAGAATGCTCTGGCCGGCGGCGAGGCCGAAGGTCTTCGATCTGCGTGCCGCGGTAATGGACACCGAGTGGGGGGTGCCCTGTGCGACACGAATGATCGGCACGAAACGTTCGAAGTGCATCCCTTCGGGCGGAACGACCGCGGCGACAGCCGCCATGAGCGATTCCGGGCCACAGCAGTACACGTCTGCGGTCGATCGAGAGACGCCAGAAAGATCCGCTGGAGCTGCGAGTTCATCGCTCGCGAAGACCCCGACCTGGCCGGGATACCGGCTCAGCAACTCGCCGAGGAAGGCCATAGACGTGCGGCTTCGGCCGAAATACGCGGGGCGCCACGACCGCCGTGCGAGCAACGATTCGATCATCGATTTGATGGGAGCGATTCCGATGCCACCCGTGATGAAGAGGTGCTCAGACGCGGCCTCGAGCTCAAAGTGGTTGAGCGGGCCATCGATCTGGAGCGTCATTCCGATTCCGAGTGAATCGTGGATCCAGCTGCTTCCGCCTTCGGAGAACTCGGTGCGCAACACTGCCATGTGGAAATGGCTGCGATCGGCCGGATCGCCACACAGCGAATACTGGCGCTGCAGTCCGTTCGGCAGATGCAGGTTCACGTGCGCGCCGGGAAACCATGCGGGAAGCATCCCGCCGCCCAGCGGCAGCAAACGGACTCCGAGCACTTGATCGGCTTGGCGGGTGATGCTCGAGATGACCATCGTGCGCTTCTCGAGAAGCGGGATGACCGACGTGCGCGCAAGGGTAGCCGTGCCGCCAGCGCCAGTGCCCACCGCCGCGACGGGCTGCCCCGGGAACGACGCTGCAAGGGTCGGTGCGGCATCGGCGGTCGCCGGTGCAACCAGCGCGACCGCGGGACCCTTTGAGCGCACGAGCACTCGCAACACAACGGCGACCGCGGCAACAACGATGAGGGCGATCGAGAGGATTCGGTACCAACTCGAGCCGACATCCGTTCCGGAGAGTCCCGCATGGAATGCGACCAAGACGAGCGCGGCATAGCTCAAGTAGTGGATGGCCTTCCAGGCCTTCCGCGGCAACCGGTTCATCAGCAGGGATGTGCCCTGCACAGCGACCATGACGTATAACGACAGGATTCCCAGTGCCACAGGAACCGTGCGATGGGCAGCCTCAAAGGGCACAAGCGCTTCAAGGAGCGACAAATGCAGCCAGCCATCGAGCATGAGGGAGGCAACATGCAACGCGACCACGATGAGCGCCGCACCCCCGAAGTATTTGTGGAGGTCTTGCAGCCAGCCCGGGTTGTCGATGTTGCGCAAGAGGCGCGTGGAGAGCAGGATCCCCCAGATCACCGAGAGTGTGAGCAGAACCCAGGCGATCACCGCGCTGGCACGAGTTACGTACCACCAGATGTGCGGGTCATTCATCGGTAGGTCTCCCAGTTTCCGCTCGCCAAAGCGACTCCGTCATCATTGATCACGAGGCCGGCAGCGCCGACTGTGGGGAGCCACTGAAGATACGCGATAGTGTCGCGCAGAAATTCCGGTTTGGTCAGAGTTTCGGCGCGCGCGCCGGTTGATGCAATCACAGTTACTGTCTGAACTTTCGTCGAGGCCGAATCATGACTCGACGGATCAATGAGGTGATGGCGCGGCCCGGCTGGAGTGTCGAACCGTCGAATCCGCTGACTGGATGTCACGATCGCGCCGTCCGCGATCCGCACGTAGTCTCGGCGCGCATCGGCATCGAAGGAGTCCTCGACCGCGAGACTCCAGGCAACCCCCTCGGGGGCACGACCGGCGACGACGATATCGCCGCCGATCTCGGCCATTACGCCCCACGCGCCAGCGGCCATCCCGTGCTCGCAGATCAGGTCAGCAGTGAAGCCCTTGCCGATCCCGCCAGCGTCGAGGGTGGTTCCCCTCGGCGCCGTGACGGTCGTGCCTTCGATTCGCACTCCACGAAGGTCGCCTGGGGATTGTGCCGAATCGGGTAACGACGTGATGCGCCGGGGGTTGACCACCGACGCTCGGTAGCCCACAGCAAGGAGGTCGGGGAGCAGGGTCGGATCGAACTGTCCGTCGGTAAGTTCCGAGCCCTCAACCATTGCCTCGATCAGACGGACGGTGAGTGGCGCCACCTGGATAGGGCGGCCCTGCGCCCAGTTGATGCGGGAGAGGTCGCTGTATGGCAGAAACCTGCTCCAGCGTCGCTCGCACTCGAAGGCAAGCTCGACGAATTCGGCGAGCAGTTGTTCTGATCAGCCCACCACCATGATCGGGCCCGAGCCACCCATAAGCTGCCCCGACCGCGAGAGAGCGGCCGGTGCAGTTCGCGCCTGGGTGAAGACCGCTTGGACGGCGTCTCGAGATATCGAATCCAGGCCCGACACATGCCTACGGCTTGGTCGACGGAGTAGTGGTAGCGACCGGCGGCGTTGCGGGAGCCGGAGCAGGTGCGGCGATCACAGGGGCCGGAGCGGGGGCTGCGACTACGGGAGCAGCGGCCGGAGCCTGAGCCGGGGCGGTGGCTCCGCTATTCGGAATCACAGGACTGAGGGTTCGGGTCTTCGCGTTCGCTCCCGCAGTTGCTGCGGACAGCTCGGTTGCCTGAGCGGACAGCTCAAACCCAGCGACCATAGCGACGAGGGCGGCAGCGGACGCGATGCCAGTGAAAGTGCGGGCCCGCGCGGCCGGGTGGTTAGTCATCGTGGCCGCCGGCTCCATCGTCGCCCTTGTATGTGGGCTTCGGGGTCGGCGACGGTGATTCGGTGTGAGGCGCTTCGGGCTTCTCCGTGTGGGTTACGGGAGCGGTCGAGGTGCTCGACGAGGTGTCTGGCGCGACAGCCTCTTGCGTGGGAATCGCGGCCGGGCTGGGCGAAGTGGTGGGTGTCTCCTTCGGCTCCGGAGTTTCGAGCGCCTTGTTGTCGCTTGCCGGAACCAGGACTTGAGTTGCGCCCCCGATCGATCCACTCGGAACCGACGAGAGGGCATCCGAGTTAATCGCCATGGCGGCTCCGGCCGTGCCGAGAACGCCTACCACCGAAAGAATCGTAATGAGTTGAGACTTCATGTCTTCACTCTAAGAATCGGCTGGTAAACATCGGCCCCTCGGTTATCGAAGATCTGTCCAAGATCATCGGCATGGGTCGGAGGCGCAACCCGCGGCACCGGCACAATAAGCACATGCGGGTTCTTGTAATTGAGGATGACAACGCGGTCGCGGCGGGTGTGATCGACGGCCTCGCTGACGCAAACTTCGAGACGGCCCACGTGCAGACCGGCGCCGCGGCTATCGTGGCGATGACAGAGTTCATGCCAGACATCGTGCTTCTCGACCTCGGATTGCCGGACATGGACGGCACCGACGTGTGCCGCACGATCCGGCTCACGTCTGCGACGCCGATCATCGTCGTGAGCGCGCGGGATGAGGAAATCGACCGAGTGCTCGCCCTTGAGATGGGCGCAGATGATTACCTCGTCAAACCCTTTGGAATGCGAGAGCTTATCGCGCGGGTCCGTGCGGTTTCGCGTCGCTCGGGGGCCGGTGATCCCACGAACAAGGCGCCGCCGTCCGACTTCGCCGGGCTCACTATCGACTCCAGAACGCGCCGGGTCAGCCTTGGTGGCGGGGAAATCTATTTGACTCCCAAGGAGTTTGATCTGCTCGCCTACCTCGCGAGCGACGCAGGCGCGGTGTTCAAACGCTCGGATATTTTGCACGAGGTGTGGGATACGAATTGGTACGGCACGACTAAGACGCTGGATGCGCACATCGCAGCTATCCGCAAGAAACTGGGTGACCCGGGCTGGATCGTTTCGGTGCGCGGGATCGGTTTCAGATTCGGGCCTCCCGAATGAAGTGGCGGTTCATGTTCGCGTTCATCGCACTGAGTCTGCTTGTTTTGCTTGTTCAGGACATCCCCTTGGGTTTCTACCTGCAACAGATGCAGACCGATCGGATCGTGTCAACACTCAAACAGGATGCATTCGTGCTTGCGGGCCATGCACAGCCAGCGCTCCAGGACCCCAAGGGTAATGACACCGTCGCACTGACGAGGCTTGCCAAGACCTACCGCGACGCGGGTGGCGCGCGCGTCGTCATTGTCAATGCAACCGGAACCGCAACCGTCACGAACGACGATGACCAGTCGAGCGTCGGTGCCTCATATGCGTCCCGCCCAGAGATTGCGGCGGCGCTCGGCGGATCGGTCGAGTCGGGCAGCCGATACTCCCAAACGCTTGGCGTGAGCCTGCTGTACGTCACCGTGCCTGTGCTCAATGGAACCGACATCCTCGGAGCGGTGCGACTGACCTACCCGGAGCAGGTCGTGACCGACGCGGTCAACGGTCAATTGGCAGTGCTCGGGCTCGTGGCGCTCACCACGGTGCTCCTCGCCGGAATTGTTGGCTACATCTTTTCCAGCGGCTTCACCCGTCGTTTGACAGTGCTGGAGCGAACGACCGAAATCCTCGCCCGCGGACATCTTCACGGGCGAGCGGATGAAAACAGTGGTGCGCCCGAGATCCGATCACTGTCCCGATCGTTCAACACCATGGCCGAGCGGCTGGAATCCATGATCGCCCAGCAGCGCTCGTTCGCTGCGGACGCGTCCCATCAATTGCGCACACCGCTAACGGCTCTGCGGCTGCGACTCGAGAGCGCGCGAGAGCTGCTGATCGTCGATCCCGCGGCAGCCGAGATGCGATTGGCCGCGGCCGAGACGGAGGCGGATCGTCTCATGCGCATCATCGAGGGCCTCCTCATTTTGAGCCGCGCCGAGTCGACCTCCGACCGCGAGACCATGGATGTCGCGGCTATCGCGCGCGAACGGGTCGAGCACTGGCGGGCGCTCGCGCAGGAGTTCGGCGTGCAGCTGACGCTCGACGGTCCCGAGAGCGCGCGAGCTCTCGCCGTTCCGACCGCCGTCGAGCAGGTGATCGACAACTACGTCGATAACGCGCTCAGTGTGAGTCCGCGGGGATCTGACTTGCTCGTGCGGGTCGTTGCCGAAGAGCATCGAGTCGTCATCGCCGTGCTCGACAGCGGGCCGGGACTGTCAGCCGAAGACCGCGATCGCGCGTTCAGCAGGTTCTGGCGCGCGCGAGCCGACAACGGCGGAAGCGGACTTGGCCTGGCAATTGTCCAACAACTCGTCACCGCCAGCGGCGGCCAAGTGCGCTTGGAGGCGAGGCCCGGCGGCGGGCTCGCGGCGATTGCGATGTTCGACACGGCGTAATGTTGCCCCGTGGCTTCCGAACGCACCCGCTGGGCGGGACTTGTCTTTATCAGCATCGCTGTCGCATTGATCATCGTCGACTCGACGATCGTCAACGTGGCAATCCCGTCGATCGTCAACGACCTAGGGATCAGCTCGACTCAGGTGCAGTGGGTGCAGGAGAGCTACACGCTCGTCTTCGCGTCACTCCTGCTCGTGTGGGGCACGCTCGCTGACCGCTTCGGACGCCGACGCATCTTGATTATCGGTGTCGCGGTATTCGCGATCTCGTCGATCTTTGCGGCACTCGCGCCCACCGGAGAGCTCCTCATTACCGCCCGTCTCGTGCAAGGCATCGGTGGGGCGATGATTCTGCCCGCGTCGCTCTCGGTGATCAACGCGACCTTCCGGGGCAAGGAACGCGCGATTGCGTTCGCCGTCTGGGGATCCACGATCGGCGGCATGGCCGCAGTCGGACCGCTCCTCGGCGGCTGGCTCACCACCTACTTCTCGTGGCGCTGGGCGTTTGGCATCAACGTCCCGCTCGGAATCATCATCATCATTGGCGTGATGCTCTTCTCCCTCGAATCAAAAGAAGAGGGGGCACCTCGCCGCGTGGACATCGTGGGTGCGCTGATCTCGATCGTGTTGTTCGCGACTCTCGTGTTCGGGCTCATTGAAGGTCGCGCCTACGGGTGGTGGCTCAGCACCAACCCGCCGGCGTTCTGGACGCTCACCATCTCCCCGATTCCGATCGTGTTTCTCGTGACCCTTGTCTCGTTGATCGCCTTCATCTTCTGGGGACTGCGGCGTGAGCGCCAGGGCAGGAGCACGATGCTCGCGTTCGGGCTGCTGCGCATCCCGTCGTTCCGCAACGGCAACATCGCCGCACTCATCGTGTCGCTGGGTGAATTCGGCCTGATCCTCTCGCTTCCACTCTGGCTACAGAGCGTGCTCGGCTACGACGCGCTGCAGACCGGCTTGGTGATTCTCGCGCTGGCGCTCGGTTCGTTCGTCGCGAGCGGGTTTGCCGGTGCGTTTGGCAACCGGGTTTCCCCCGTGACGATCGTGCGGGTGGGCATCCTCGCCGAGATCATTGGTGTCATCATCGTTGCCATCGGAATCACCCCGACTGCCCAGTGGTACAACATCGCGCCGGGGCTGTTTGTCTACGGCTTCGGCGTCGGTCTCGCAACCGCACAGCTCACGAGCGTCGTGCTCAAGGACGTTCCGCTCGACCAGAGCGGACAGGGATCCGGCACCCAGAGCACCGCCCGCCAGGTCGGCTCCGCGCTCGGAATCGCCATCCTCGGAACGATCCTGTTTACGAGCCTCGGCACCGGCCTGCAGTCGCGCCTCGACGCCCGGCCAGAGATCCCGGCTGATGTCAGCTCGTCAATCGCGAAGGCCGTCGTCGACTCGTCGGGTACCGCTATTCCCGGGCTCAACGCCAAGTCTCCGGATGCCGCGGCCGACGCTCGTGCCGCATTCAGCGACTCGACCCGCTGGGCCGCATACTCGGCGGCGGGATTCCTCGCCCTGGGCTTCCTCGCGACGCTCCGCCTCACCGGTTCAGGGCGACGCGAAGATCACCTCGAAGCGGCTGGGACCGACTCCGCGACCGCGATGGAGCCGACCCCAAGCGTTTAGCGCTTGTGCTGAGCGGGCGCCACTTCGTGAATCGGAGCGGTGCCCGCTTCGCGCTGCGCCGCGTAGTAGGCCATCGCCTCGTTCTGCCGGTCACGTTCGTCGCCGAGGGCGATCGGCGCGCCGATGTGCTCGGGGGTGAACTCGAAGGCGGCAACGAGTGGCAGCGCGTGCTCGCGAATCCGCGGGAGGAGCCGGTCATCGATGTACGACGTGATCGCTGACGCTCGCTGAGCCGAAATTCGGCCGTGGATGAGGTACCAGGCCGCGTTCTTCTCGATGAGTCCCAGGCCGAACAAGTCGCGCAGCCAGGTCAATACGACTTTCGTCGGCTCATCTGCCACAGCATCGAGCGCGTTCGTGAACGCCTCCCATTGCAAGAGTTCACCGTGCGCTCGCGCGGCCTCGATGAGCGCGTTCTGGTTGCTGTTGAAAAGTTGCGCGGCTTCCATCTTCGGAAGCTTGTTCGCGTTCTTGAGCCGGCCCGCGATTTCCGCGACCATCGTCTGAACGCGGTCGGTGAGCAGCTGGCGCTGCGAGTCTGTGTCCCGCACGTAACCGACGGAGCGTGCCGTTGAGCCGAAGTCGACGACGGACTGGGCAAGTCTGCGCAGTCCCGTGCGGTTGATCGCGGCGTCCCCCACTTGGTCGGCGACGAACTGCGCAAGGGCGCCAGCATCGGCCGAGGCGAACTTACGGCTGTAGTCGCTCAAGAGCCGCTTCGCAACGAGTTGGAGGAGCACGTTGTTGTCACCCTCGAACGTCGCGTAGATGTCCATGTCTGCGCGCAGGCTCGTCAACCGGTTTTCGGCGAGGAAGCCATTGCCTCCACAGGCTTCGCGCGCCTCTTGGAGGATGTCGAGTGCGGCCCACGTGCTGAGCGGCTTGAGCGCCGCAGCGAGGGTCTCGAGGTCCTGACGGTCTGCATCGGTGTCGTGCTCGCCGCTAAAGACATCGTGGAACTTCTCGAGGAACACCTCGTGCGCGAACGACATCGCGTAGGTCTGTGCGAGTCGCGGGAGCAAGCGGCGCTGGTGGCGCTGGTAGTCGAGGATCACTTCTTCTTCGGTGTCGCTCGCCGCCGTGAACTGTCGGCGCTGCGAGCCGTACGAGATCGCGATTGTGAGCGCGAGTTTGGATGCAACAACGGCCGATCCATCGAGCGAGACTCGACCTTGCACGAGAGTGCCGAGCATGGTGAAGAATCGCCGACCTGGGCTCGCGATCGGCGACGAGTATGTGCCGTCCTCCGCGACGTCACCGTAGCGATTGAGGAGGTTGGTTCGAGGAATGCGCACGCCGGTGAAGTGCAGGCGCCCGTTGTCGATGCCGTTGAGTCCGCCCTTGAGTCCGTCGTCCTCGCCGCCCACGCCCGGGAGGAAGCCGTTCTCATCACGGATGGGGACGTAGAAGGCATGAACACCGTGGTTGACGCCCTTCGTGATGAGCTGAGCGAATACGACAGCCGCGATGCCGTGCAGCGCGGCATTTCCGAGGTAGTCCTTCCACGCGGCGCGGAACGGGGTGTCGATCACGAACTCGCGGGTCGCTTCGTCATAGGTGGCCGTGGTGGCTGCGGCCGAGACATCCGACCCGTGCCCGGTCTCGGTCATCGCAAATGCACCCGGGATCTTAAGGCTCATGATGTCCGGGAGAAAATTAGCGTGGTGGTAGTCGGTGCCCAAGTGCATCACGGCAGCACCGAAGAGCCCCCACTGCACGCCGGACTTGATCTGCAGCGATGGATCGGCGAGCAGCAACTCTTCAAACTGGGCGATGTTGCCGCCCGCGTCGTCTCCTCCACCGACCGACTTCGGGAATGCTTTATGCACCGCGCCCTCGTCGACGAGGAGGTGGAGCTGGTTGAGCACCCGCGCCCGGTGTTCGGCCATGGGCAGCCCCTCGATGCGTTTCATCTCGGGTCGAGCCACGACGGCACGAGACGCACGACGCGCCTCACTCCAGCGACCCATGAGTTGCTCGCCCAGCGCAGCAACATCAACGACCGGGCGGATCACATCAGTAGCCGCAGTCGAGGCACGCTCGGCGGCGGACTGGGCGGTGCGGTCAATCGTCGTCATGGGGTAAACGGTACGTCGGGCGTTCACGAGGCAACACTCGTCAGTAGGGAGGAACCAATCGACCCTCCCTTCACGGCGCGGGCCTTTGGCGGATTCGTGAAACCAACGGCGGTGACGTGAGGCGCACGCCCGCCGGGCAGCAGGAGGGCTCGGCGAGTAGAAGGCGTTTGGAGCGGATGCTCGTAGTCACGCGGCCGCCGAGACAACCGCGAGCAGAGCATCCCCGTACTGCTGGAGTTTCTTCTCACCGATACCGGAGATCGCGCCGAGCTCGGCGAGAGTGGCCGGTTTGGTCACGGCAATACCGCGCAAGGTCGCGTCGCCGAAGACGATGTACGCCGGAACACCCTGGTCGCGCGCTTCGTCCGCGCGCCACTCCCGAAGCGCCTCGAACAGGTCGACCGCCTCGGTGGGAAGCTGCGCGGCGACCGCGCGCTTTGCCGCTTTCGAGCGTTTGGGCGCTTCTCTGCGCAAGAGTACGGTTCGCTCGCCCGAGAGCACGGTCGCGCTTGACGGAGTCAGCACGAGGATTCCGTACTCCCCTTCGACCGCAAGCATGCCCTGAGCGAGCAACTGCCGCACTACTCCGCGCCACTCCTGATCGCTCAGATCGCGACCGATCCCCCACGTCGCCATCTCATTGTGACCGTGCTGCGCCACGCGCGGAGTCTGCTTGCCCGTGAGGATGTCGATGAGGTGTCCCGCCCCGAACCGCTGATTGCGCTCACGCTGCAGACGCACGATCGTCGAGAGCAGCTTCTGCGCCGGCACTGTGCCATCCCAGGTCTCCGGCGGTGAGAGGCATGTGTCGCAATTGCCGCACCGCTGCGTTTCCTGCCCAAAGTACTTGAGCAATTGCACCCGCCGACATTCGACGGTCTCGCACAGCGCGAGCATGGCATCAAGATGTGCCGTCAGGTTGCGGCGGTGAGCGAGGTCGCCCTCGGACTGGTCGATCATGCGGCGCTGCTGCACAACATCCTGCAGTCCGTAGGCGAGCCAGGCTGTTGCCGGAAGCCCATCGCGCCCGGCGCGGCCGGTCTCCTGGTAGTAGCCCTCGACACTCTTGGGCAAGTCCAGATGAGCAACGAAGCGCACATCTGGCTTGTCGATTCCCATGCCGAACGCGATCGTCGCAACCATGACCATCCCCTCCTCCCGGAGGAACCTGCTCTGGTTAGCGGCTCGAACCCGGTTGTCGAGCCCCGCGTGATACGGCAACGCGGGGATGCCGTTTTCGACGAGAAACTCGGCGGCTTTCTCGACGGATGCGCGCGAGAGGCAGTACACGATCCCCGCGTCACCAGGGTGCTCGCCGCGGATCAGGGCGAGCAACTGCTGCAACGGTTGCTGCTTCGACTCGATGCGGTACTGGATGTTCGGCCGGTCGAAGCTCGAGACGAACTGCCGCGCACCCGTGAGGTCCAGTCGCTGCGCGATCTCGGTGCGGGTCGCCGCGGTCGCGGTCGCGGTGAGCGCGATCCGCGGCACAGACGGCCAGCGCTCGTGCAGCATAGACAGCTGCAGGTAATCGGGCCTGAAGTCGTGACCCCACTGAGAAACGCAGTGCGCCTCGTCGATCGCGAACAGGGCGATCGTGCCACGGTCGAGCAGTTCCGCCGTGGATGCCACCCGCAAGCGTTCCGGCGCGAGGTACAGCAAATCGAGCTCCCCCGAGATGAAGGCCGCCTCAACGCGCTGCCGCTGCTCGGGCCCCTGAGTCGAGTTGAGAAACGCCGCGCGCGCCCCGACCGCGGAGAGTGCATCCACCTGGTCCTGCATGAGGGCGATGAGCGGCGAGATGACGACGCCAGTGCCGTCCCTTACAAGTGACGGAATCTGGTAACACAGCGACTTGCCTCCACCCGTCGGCATGAGCACCAGGGCATCTCCGCCTTCGATGACCGTCTGGATGATCTCGGCTTGCTCACCGCGGAAGCTCGAGTACCCAAAGGTCTTCCCGAGCACATCAAGCTTGTCGAGAACGGATGGCATGGCCCGATTCTATGAGGGCGCGCCGACGCTTGCCGCCGGATGGACACGGTCGGGGCACCGTCCAACCGCGGCGGTCCCTGACCGGATAGGTTGGGCTGAGTCTCCGATTGGAATGGTCATGCTCAGCGCGGCACTTGGATTTCTCGGCTCGATCATCTACGGGGCAAGTGACTTCTTCGGCGGACTTGCTGCGAGCAGGATTCGCGCCGAAAAGGTCACCGCGATCACCTCGGTCGTTGGGCTGGCCCTGCTTCTCGCGATCACGCCGATCTTCGGGGCAACATTTACCGCCGCCGCCGTGTTCTGGGGGAGCGTCGCTGGCGTGATCGGCGCGATCGCGATCGTGTTGCTGTACGCCTGCCTCGCCATCGGGCCCATGAGCATTCTCGCGCCGATCATGGCGCTCATCTCAGCCGTCGTGCCAATCTCGATCGCCTTCGTCCGCGGGGAACGGCTGAGCGTCGTCGGTTATTTCGGGCTCGCCCTTGGCCTCGTCGCCGTGCTTCTCATCTGCTTCGTTCCCGGGACGAGTGTCGTGCGCCCCGCACTTCGCAGTGTTCTCCTCGCCGTCGGAGCTGGCGTCGCCGTTGGGCTTTACCTGTTCTTCATCGACCTGTCCCCGAACGACACGGGGCTGGCCTCACTCATCGTCGTTTTTGGAGTCTCGGCCGCACTCACGGGCTCGGCCGTGCTGATCCGCTGGCTTGCGGGGGCGCGCGCCCCCGCCCCGGCTCCCGCTCCGCGCTTTCGCGGTGGGGTTGCGCTTGCGGTTTACGCGGGAATCACCGATGCCGCGGCATCCGCCCTCTTCCTCGGTGCCTTGCGGCTCGGCGATCTCTCCGTGGTCTCAGTGCTGAGTGCGATGTCGCCGGCCGGAACGATCCTCTTGGCCGCGATCGTGCTGCGGGAGCGAGTCGCGGCCGTGCAGTGGATCGGTTTCGCCGTCGCTCTGATCGCGGCCGCACTTCTCGCTGTCGTGTGAGTCGCGCGACGCGCGGTGTAGGATCATTGTCTCTGCCTGGGCGCCGACGAGGAAGAAGGGCTACGCATGGCGTCACGTCGATCCCGTCGACCGCCGCGCCTTTCCCATCGAGGCCACCGATATCGCACTCGCGACGATCCATCACGCTTGCTCTGCCAGAGCCGCGATCATGGCGGATCTCCTGAAGAAAATCGAGCCCTCGGATGCCGCAATCGTCGCCGACGCGCTACCGGCCCTCGAGCACATGGCGACCAGCGGGTGGCCCTGGCGCCACCGTCGACGCACAGTTGCTAGATGTTGTACAGCTCGGCATCCGAGTACGCGTCGTCGGTCTCGCCGCGGCGCGGCCGCACGAGTGCCGGTGAACCGACGAGCACCGAGTTGGCTGGGGCATCCGTCACGACAACGGAGTTCGCACCGACAATCGAGTGCGATCCGATTGTCACGGCACCGAGCACGGTCGCCCCCGCGCCCACGACCACGTCGTCACCCAGGGTCGGATGCCGCTTCCCGCTCACGGCGCTCGTCCCGCCAAGAGTGACCCCGTGGTACACCAACCCGTCGTCGCCAATCACTGTCGTCTCGCCGATGACGATTCCCATACCGTGATCGATGAAGAACCGTCGCCCGATCCGCGCACCGGGATGAATCTCGACACCCGTCAGGAATCTCGTGAACTGTGACGATGCTCGTGCGGCCGTCTTGAGTCCCACATTCCACAGCCAGTGGGCGAAGCGGTAGCCCCACACGGCGTGCACACCAGAATAGGTAAGCCATACCTCGAAGCCACTGCGCGCCGCCGGGTCACGCCGACGCGCGTTCGCGATGTCTTCGCGTGTTCGCGCGAAAAGCGCCATCGCCTACCCCCACCGCCCTGAAATCAACAGCACTCAGTCGACCAGATCGTCGTACAGCACAGTCGAGAGGTATCGCTCGCCAAAGCTCGCGACAATTACGACGATCGTCTTGCCCGCGTTTTCGGGGCGCGCCGCGAGCTGAAGGGCCGCCTCGACCGTGGCGCCCGACGAAATTCCCGCGAGGATTCCCTCCTCCGCCGCCAGGCGACGGGCCATCGCGACTGACTGGGTGATGTTCACGTCGATGACCTCGTCGTAGACGGTGCGGTCAAGGATTGCCGGGACGAAGTTCGCACCGATGCCCTGAATTTTGTGGGGGCCAGGAGCTCCGCCGTTGAGGATCGGTGACTCCTCGGGCTCGACGGCGACGACGACGAGGCCCGGCTTCTGCTGCTTGAGGTATTGGCCCGCCCCGGTGAGAGTTCCGCCCGTGCCGATGCCAGCGACGAAAATATCGACCGCGCCGTCGGTGTCTTTCCAGATTTCGGGACCGGTTGTGGCGCGGTGGATCGCCGGGTTCGCTTCGTTCTCGAATTGCCGTGCGAGAACTGCACCGGGGCTAGCTGCGACGATCTCTTCGGCCTTAGTGACCGCGCCGCGCATCCCTTCAGAACCGGGGGTCAGGACAAGCTCGGCTCCGTAGGCGCGCAGCAGGGTCCGGCGTTCCTTGCTCATGGACTCGGGCATCGTGAGGATGATCTTGTAGCCTCGCGCGGCGCCCACCATGGCGAGTGCGATGCCCGTGTTGCCGCTCGTGCCCTCAACAATCGTGCCACCGGGCTTCAGCTCGCCCGACTTCTCGGCGGCGTCGATGATCGCGATTCCGAGTCTGTCCTTGACACTCGCAGAAGGGTTATAGAACTCGAGCTTTGCGAGCACCGTCGCGCCGAGCCCTTGGGTCACCGCGTTGAGCTTGACGAGCGGGGTGTTACCGAAAACTTCGGTGATGTCGTTATAAACGCGAGCCATGCGAGGCTTCCTCTGCTAGATACCGGTGGTACTCAAGCCTAAGCACTTCAGCTGGGGTGCGGCTTCGTGTTACGGCGCAGGGCCACAAGTTCAGCGAACGTGCGGATGAGGAACCTTGGCATCCGCGCAAAACAACTACTCAGAGCCCGGGGGAGTCTCGGTGCGCACAGTCACGTTGGCGGCCGGGCACAGCGCGGAGAGCTTCGCGGCAAGTGCCGAGTCTTCGGTGTAAACCGCGACCGGCGCCGTAAGTTCCGGCACCAGATCGCACAGCTGCTGGGTGTCACCCGGCGTGAAGCTACCGTGATCCCGCAGGTCGCGGTAGGCAAGAACAGTGAACACTCGTGCCGTGTGGCTCTCACCAAGAGCTGCCCCACGATAGTCGAGCACCCAGAAGTTGATGAATGCCTCGTCGGGGTTGCCGCTAGTCCACAGCACCACTGCGCCCGCATCCCGGTTGGCAGCAAGAATGATCTTCACCGCTGACTCACCGGTGTTCCAGGTGTGGCCGGCAAGGATGCGCGGCACAGGCTGTTCGACAACGAAGTGGTCGCGCGTCGGAGGCGGGCCCAGCGTGGCAAGCAGCAGTGCGGCAGCTCCCGCGACGGCGACAGCACCGATACGCGCTCGGTCGCCTTGTACGCGCTCGAGGAGGAGGCGGAGCACTAGCGAGATTGCGATCGCGCCGAACAGGACGGTCATCATCCACATGTATTTGGTGGGGTAGTAGCCAAGCCAGGGGTCAGCCAGCGTAAAGGTCGCATACAGCAGAAAGCCATAACCGGCGATTGCAGCGACCCCAATGATGATGAGCCCCTCGAGCGCGGGAACCTCAAGCGGGCGAAGCAGAACGCCACACACCGCTGCAACCGCGAGTGCGCCGAGCAGGATCCAACCGGTAAAGGGGAATCCGTGGCCGCCTGTGGAGAGAGCCTCCCCGCTGCCCTGCAACGACGGGAGCGACACGAGCAGGAGATAGGCGAGGGCGAGCACCGCTCCCGCGCCGACGATGATCGCCGTGCGCGCCTTGGCGACGCGCATGCGCGACCAGTTGCGGAACCCCAGAACCACGATGAGCGACGCCGGGATCACAATGAGCGGCGTCCACACCGTCAGGAGCAGGAACCCGAAACCGAACAGCAGCACCGTGCTGATCAGCGGCGCTCGACGCGACGTGAGGTAGACGAGCCAGGTAGCGAGCGCGAACGGCAGCGCGATGTGTACGTTGAGGTAGCCCGAGTCAAGTGGCAAGCCGGTGACGAAGAATGTGAGCACGAACAGCGAGCCCGCGCCCGCGCCGATCCCTACAACGACTGGGCGCTTGCCCTGAAGCAGGGACGAGACCACGAGAGCCAGCAGCAACCCCGTCGCCGCTATAGCGAGCGACCACACAGCGCCGAGGGCGACGATGTCGTGTTCGAGCAATCCGCTCGCCGAGGTCTGCGCCCGGCCCGGCCAGGCGCCGACCGCAAGAAGCACGTTGGCTAACGGGACCGAGTTGCCGGAAGCGGGTGTG
>Ga0209724_1001548_pt1 | contig 20745 bp, 19 predicted proteins | sample grotaG_FD_184143 | JGI IMG/M metagenome (GOLD analysis project Ga0209724, IMG submission 184143) | Glacier valley bacterial and archeal communities from Borup Fiord, Nunavut, Canada, to study Microbial Dark Matter (Phase II) -... | ecosystem: Environmental > Aquatic > Freshwater > Ice > Glacier ...
CTGGCGCGTTGCGACGGCACTCGAGGTCGCCTCGACGCGAGGCGCGGTGACGACGTTCAAGACGGTCCCCCTCGAGACGCTCGCTGACTCACCGGTCCACGCCGGCCACTACTACAAGCGCTACGATATCGCCGCCGACAAGACGCCGGTGTTTCTCGACGTCATGGCGGATCATCCCGATCTCGTCGAGATCAAGCCGGCGTTGATCGAACTGGAGCGCGCGGTCGTCCAGCAGGCGACTCGCCTGTTCGGCTCGCACCACTACGACCACTACGATTTTCTTCTCGCGCTCAGCGATGAGGTCGGCTGGAACACGACCCTCGAACATCATCGCAGCGCGGAGTACGGCGAGCCCGTGACCGACTTCATCGATTGGGATAAGACGTCCGCCTGGCGCGACGTGCTCGCGCATGAATACGTGCACTCGTGGGACGGCAAGTTTCGCCGGCCGGCCGACCTCTGGACGCCGACCTACAACGTGCCCATGCGTGACTCGTTGTTATGGGTCTACGAAGGCGGCACGCAGTACTGGGGCGAGGTCGTGACGACGCGTGCGGGCGTGTGGACCAAACAGCAGGCGCTCGACTCGCTCGCGATGACCGTCGCGGCGCTCGACAAGGAACCGGGGCGAACCTGGCGCGCGCTCCAGGACACCACGAATGACGAGATCATCAATCCACGCCGGCCGATGTCATGGCCAGGCTGGCAGCGCTTCGAGGCGTACTACCCGGAAGGCGCACTGATCTGGCTCGATGCCGATACGCTGATCCGCGAGAAGACCAACGGCGCGAAGTCATTGGATGACTTCGCGAAGGCGTTCTTTGGTATCGACAACGGCAGCTTCGTGCCGGTCGTGTACACGTTCGCTGACGTGGTGACGGCGCTGAACAACGTCTACGCGAACGATTGGGCGACGTTTCTGCGGACGCGTCTGGATGGTCATGGGCCTGGCGCGCCGCTCGACGGCTTGCGACGCGGTGGCTACAGGCTCGTGTTCACCGAGCAGCCGAGCGAGTACTGGACGTCGATCGAGGATACGCGGTTGAAGGGCGTGGACCACTCGTATTCGATCGGGGTCGTGGTCGATAAGGACGACGTACTGTCGACGGTCGCGTGGGAGAGCCCGGCGGCCAAGGCTGGCGCGATCGCGGGCTCGAAGATCCTTTCGGTCGATGGCGTCGCGTACGAGGCGGCGCGCCTGAAGCTGACGATCCAGCGCGCGAAGACCAGCAAGGATCCGATCTCGCTCGTGCTCCAGAACGGCGAGCGCGTCTTCACGGTTCGGATCGACTATCACGGTGGGTTGCGTTACCCGCACCTGGAGCGCATCCCGAATCAACCAGCGCTCCTCGACGACATCCTCGCGGCCCGCAAGAACTAGCGGTGCTTGCGCGTGCGGCTTCGTCACATGTCATCGAGTGTCCTTGGCACAGATCGCAAAGGAGGAGGCATCGAGTCGCAAGAGCGGGTGGACGCGGGATGCGATCGTAAACGAGCTTGCGACCTGGCTAGTAAGCGGTACGTCGGTCGACGCTTCGTTCATCACCCGCCACGGTTCGCGCGGACTCGTTGCGGCTGCCAGGAAGACGTTCGGCCGCTTCGGGTGCGTATTTCACGGATCGCTCGCACCAATTCCCGACGAGCATCCACGCTGATTCTCTTGGCCATCGTTGCATCCTGAGGCCTGCCACCGCGGGTAGCAGATTCGGTGAGGCAACGACCCGGGCTCGGTAGCAAATCAAGCGGAGCAATGCGCCGTCGGCAAACTGCTGCACAAGCTCGGCTACAACCTTCAAGCGGCGAAGAAGACCGTCGAGGGAAAGCAGCATCCCGACCGCAACGCCCAGTTCGAGCACATCGCAAAACAGGCGAAGCGCTGTGCCGAGCGCGGCGTGCCGTTCATCTCCGTTGATACCAAGAAGAAGGAGCTGGTTGGAACCTTCAAGAACGCAGGCGTCGAGTGGCAGCCGAAGGACGCTCCGGAACTCATCGACGTGCACGATTTTCCCAGCGACGCTCTCGGCAAGGCGATCCCGTACGGCGTCTACGACGTCGCGGACAACAGCGGCTTCGTCAACGTCGGCACCGACCACGACACACCGACGTTCGCCGTCGTTTCGATCGAAGCGTGGTGGAAGCTGATGGGCTGTAAGCGCTACCCCAATGCGACGGAACTCGAGCACACCGCGATGGACATCACGACCGTGCGGTGGCTCCTGCACATGCTTGCGCCACGAGTGGCGCGGTCCGTAACGACAGTGGCGCGCGGCCGACCGCGATCTGCGCGACCGACCGCCGGCATGTCGACGCCCTCGGCGTGCGCCTATCGGCGCAGGGTCGACCACTCGGTGCCCCACGCCACGCTCGGCGACACGCAGATCCGCTCCCGTAGCTTGACGGGGGTGAGTGCCAGGAGTCCCCACATCGTCATCGCCATCGCGATCGCCACGAGACTGTAGTGTCGCCGAGGTCTACGCCGAGTCCGATGGCACGTAGCGGTTCGTCCGTGACTTCGTCAAGGCGTGGGCGAAGGTGACAAACCTCGACCGCTTCGACGTCAAGTAGAGGCGCGACGCGAACGGGTCCTGCGTGCCACCGTTATCCTCGATGTGACGCTCGAGGCGGTCGCACGGCACCGGGTACGAGCGAGCTCACTTGGGCATGAGGACGGTGTCGATCACGTGGATCACGCCGTTCGACGCCTCGATGTCGGCCTTGATCACGGTCGCGCCGTCGATCTTGACGCCCTTCGTGGTGTCGATCGTGAGCTCGCCGCCCTGGACGGTCTTGGCCGTCTTGAGCGCGCCGACGTCCTTCGCCATGACCTTGCCGGAAACCACGTGATACGTGAGAACGGCGGTCAGCTTCTTCTTGTCGGCGAGCAGCGCGTCGAGGGCGGCCTTCGGAACCTTGGCAAATGCGTCGTCGGTGGGAGCGAACACGGTGAACGGACCCGCGCCGTTGAGCGTCTCGGCCAGGCCAGCGGCGTCGACGGCCGCGAGCAGCGTCTTGAACGAACCGGCGTCCTTGGCCACCTCGAGGATGGTCTTGGCGGCGGCGGGTGGCGGGGGGACCGGGGTGGGCGCGGGATCGGCCATCTTGGTCGGCTCGACGGGAGCCACGGTGGGCGCGACCGGGGGCGGCACGGCCTCTTCCTTCTTCTTGCAGCCGAAGACGGAGAGGGCGATGACCGCGGCGAACGAGGCAAGCTGCTTGGACATGGCCTGTTCGATGGCCGCGTTCGCGAACGCGTTACATGATTCCGTCACGCAGACCGAGCGCCCAGGCCCGGTACGACGTCTGCCCGCGCTCGTAGGCGGCGCGAGCAGACGGCGAGTCCGTCAGCCGGGGGCAACCGCCGGGTTCGGATGGCTCGCCGTGCCTACGGAGGCGGGACCGCGCACGTGTCGTCGATGCAGCGCCCCGTGAGCCTGAGCCGATTCTTCGCGAACAGGCGGTAAGCGAGCGAGAGCAGGTGCGAGATACCAGGCAAGCGGGTGAGCGCGACGAGCCGCCGGAAGCCGACCACGGCGCATAGTTCTTCTCGCGCAGTGGGCGCGACCTGATGCGACTCGCGCTTGTTACTCGAGGAGCGCGGTCTCAAGTGCCCGAACGCGCGTCGAGTCCGTGATGATCTCGACGTCGACGATGCGGCCACGTCCGAGGGCAGCGCACCAACGTGCCTGCGAGCCCACGGACCTCGTCCTCCACCCGGCGCTCGGGCCGCGCGAAACGCATCGCGAGAAAGCCGAGCAGCGATGCGAGCACGCCGGCGAGCGCTGCCAGCACCACACGCGCGAGCGTTTCGGATCCATTCGACCGTGCCACCCAGTGTGCATTGGTCAACGCGCCGCTATATTTGCGCAACGGCCCGCCGTCGTGCAGTCGGCCGCATGGGGGTCGCGGTACGGCCGCGAACGGCGCTAGCCTTCGTCCCATGTCGACCGCGTACGCGTCCCTCGTGGCGAGCTTCACGAAGCTCTATCGGTATCAACACCTCGCGAACATCGTGGGGTGGGATCAAGCGGCGATGATGCCGAGCAAGGGCAACGAGGCACGCAGCGCGGCGATGGCCGAGCTCGCCGTGCTGCTGCACGAGACGTTGACCGCACCGGCTCTCGCGAACGCACTGGAGGCGGCGACTGCCGAGCCGAGCGATCCGGTCGAGACCGCGTCCATTCGCGAGATGTCGAGGCAGTGGCGGACGGCCAACTTGTTGCCGGCGTCACTCGTCGAAGCCAAGAGTCTCGCCGGCACGCGTTGCGAGCACGCCTGGCGTAGGCAGCGCACGGCGAACGACTGGGTTGGGTTCCTCGAGAACTGGCGTCCGGTCGTCGCATGCGCGCGCAAGGAAGCGACGCTGCTCGCCGAGGCGACCGGGCTCTCGCGGTACGACGCGCTGGTCGATCGGTTCGAGCCGGGCATGACGACCGCGATCATCGAACCGATGTTCTCGGACCTGAAACGCTGGCTGCCACCGCTGATCCAGGAGGTGCTCGCGAAGCAGCGTACCGAACAGGTCATAAAGCCCACCGGTCCGTTTCCGATCGCCGCGCAGCGTGCGCTCGGCATCGAGATCATGGGGCTCCTCGGGTTCGACTTCGAGGGCGGCCGGCTCGACGTCTCGACGCACCCGTTCTGCGGCGGCGTGGCCGAGGACGTGCGCATCACGACGCGCTACCGCGACGACGAATTCGTCCAGGCGATGATGGGCATCGTGCACGAGACTGGTCACGCGCGGTACGAGCAGCGCCTCCCGCGCGACTGGGTTCACCTCCCGCTCGGGCAAGCGCGCTCGATGGGCATACACGAGAGCCAGAGCCTCTCGTTCGAGATGCAGCTCGGCCGTAGTCGGCCGTTTCTCACGCTGATCGCGCCACTGGTCCGCCAGCACCTCGGTGACCAGCCCGCATTCGAGGTCGACAACCTCGTGCGGATCTACACGCGGGTTCGCACCGGGCTCATCCGGACCGAGTCCGACGAGCTCACGTACCCGATGCACGTCATCCTGCGCTTCGAGATCGAGCGTGCACTGATCGAAGGCGAGATCGAGCCCGAAGACGTTCCCGCGCTCTGGGATGACAAGATGAGCGCGTACCTGGGGCGGGACACGCGGAGCAACTACGCGGATGGGTGCCTGCAGGACATCCACTGGACCGACGGCGCGTTCGGCTACTTCCCGAGCTACACGCTCGGCGCGATGTATGCCGCGCAGTACTTCGCGGCGCTGCGCGAGCAGGTTCCGGAGCTCGACGCGCGCATCGCATCGGGGGACGTCGCGCCGATCTTCGATTGGCTCGACCAGAAGATCTGGAGCCAGGCCAGCCGGTGGGAGACGCCGGAGCTCGTCGAACGCGCGACCGGTGCGGCGCTCTCGGCGAGTCACTTCGAGCGTCACTTGCGCTCGCGGTACCTCCGCTAGCGTCGGCGGGTACGCAGCGCCGCACGCGAGGAGGCGGTGCGCGGACACCTCGTGGGACCGCTTGCGAGCGGATGGAAAGTCGTCGGAGCCCGACAAACCTGAGAGTTGGCGCGGCGGAACGGGTTCAGGTCGGCAGCTCGACCCGGATGCGATGCATCAACAGGAGGAGCGGAGCGACGAGCTCACCTGGCAGGCCTTGCCCGGCGACACCGGTGAGATCAACCCCGTAAATGATGTCGGCGTCGTGTCCGCGGCCCAAGCCGCGCAACAGCGGCGCACAGCGCAGCACGTTGGTCTGGAACTCCATGATCGCGTCCGCGATCCGCTCGGCGCGCTCGATGGCCGTCACATTCGCGAGCACGCCGAGGTCGAGGGCCTTGAGCACCATCCTCGCCGCGACCTCCGCCGGTGGCCGCCGACCGGAGTACTGCGCGTACGCGACCAGCGCCGCGTCGATCATGATCGCGAGCTCCTGGTGGAGGTGTGCCTCGCTACCGGTCGCGCGCGGCGCCGGATTTGCGGCGTCCCGGCTCGATCGCGACCGCCCTCGCGAACACGCCGCATCACGTGACGATCGTGTGCGACGGCACCGACTGCAACGTCGATTACTTCGACGTCACGTGCAACTGACTACGCAGTCATCGCTGTATTCCTCCCGTCCCTCCGCTACAGCCCCAAGTCTCTCGGCGACCGCGGTCTCCCGAGCAGCAGTCGGTTCTTGCCGCTCACGTTCGCGGGAATCGCGTCGACGAACACGTCGTAGCCGCGCTCGACCAGCCACCTCGTGCGCTCCTCGTCGATCATGGCGGCAGGATCGGCCAGGCCAGCGAGATCGGCACGCCGCCTCGTCCGGTGGCAGCAGGGCATGAGGGCCACGCGTGCGCCCAGGGCCGCGGCTCGACTCAGCACCGTATCGGAGAGCGTCCCGCAGGCATGGGACGAAACGATGACGTCGCCGGCACCGAGCGTGACGTCCTCGAGGCGCGCGCGCTCGAACGCGACGCGGCCGGCGAGGTTCGGAAACGCGGCGACCACGGCGTCGTGGACCAGGACGTGGTTCTTCGCGGGGCGGACGTCGACGGCGAGCGCCGTCACGCGGGGATCGTTGCCTTGCAGCAGGAGCACCTGGGCGAGCAAGCCATAACCGGCGCAGAGGTCGACCACGCGGACGACCGTGTCGCCCGCAAGCCACGTATGGATACGCATGGCCATCTCCCACGCCTCGTGTAGCTCTTTGCGTGGCAGGCAGTCGACGGCGCAGATCGCGCGTCCGAGTGTATCGAGCAGGCCCTCGTCAGGGTAATAGCGCGCGTGCGACGGTGACAGCTTGTTGCGTGAACCGGGACCGTGCACTCGGCGCGACTATACGGCGAGCAAGCTCGTGAGATCAGATCTTCCGGACGCGACGGTAAGGCCACGCGGTTATTCAAACCATTCGATCTGGGGCGGTACTCCGGCCCGATCAAACTAGCCGCGCCCGACGGCCTGGGTTCGAATCGCCGCGTTGTCGACGAACACGGACAGGGATGACCACTGTCTTCGCTGCGCAACGCAGTGTGTCCCGGGCGCCACGCCGGCCGTGATGACGCGAGCGGTGGTCAGGTTCTTATCAGAGCGCTCCATCGAAGATTCGCGGTGTCGAGATTTAACCGTCGAAAACCTGTCACCGTTGGCGTGGCACGTCGCTTGGAAGACGCCTGCGCGTGAACATCAGGGCGCTCGTGGTTCTCGGGGTTGTCGGGTGTACGTCGACGCGGCAGCTTGCCAACGTCTCCGACCTCCGGCTGCGTACGGCGCGTCACGACCGCGGCTTCGTAGTCCCGACGATCGACCGGTGGCGGGAGCGCATCGATCCGAACACCAAGCTCCGGTTCCATAGCGGGGTCGCGGGGTGGACCGCTCGGCTCTCGGGCGGTGACCTCTACGTCGATGCGGGCGGCGCCTGGATCGATCAGCAGGTCCCGCTGTCGGAGCTCGCCGACGTGGTCCGGATCAGCGGGCTGTCGCCCGACGCCGAGGCGCAGCTCGCGGAGACCCGACCACGGGATGCGCGACTCGAACGCGATGACGATGGCTGGCTGGTCTCGGGCTCGATGCTGGGTGGCTGGCTCGGCGAGTTCGAGAAGGCTGTCGCGCGCCTCGATCCAGCAGGCGCATCGGTGGTGGTCTGCGGCAGCCCCTGCGTCGCGGCGACGCGCCGGCAGCTCACCGGCGACGACGCGCTCATGTACAGCCTGCGGATCGTCCACTCGGGCGAACCACTCGGCACCTGGCGCGTGTATTCGAAGCGTCAGGGCTGGCTTCCGCCGGTCCACGGCGTCGCGTTGCTCGCACTGCTCGACGCTGGACGCGCGACCAGGGTCGGCTGGAGATGGCACGACGTCGACACGATCGAGGTCGAGAACATCTCGGGCGGCAAGACGCTCGGTGCGATCGTCGGCACTGCCGCGGCTTCGGTCCTGCTGGTGCCGGTCGGGCTCGTCTTGCAAGGCGTTAGCTCGTCCGTGGGACACGGCGGTGCGGGGGCCTCGAGCGGCGCGAACGCGGTGGGTGCGGCGGGCAACATCGCGTCGCGGCTCGGCGGCGGTGGCGCTGGCGAGACCGCGGGATCGTGGACGCCGGAGCTCGCGAGCACGCCCGACCTCGGAGCCGGCCGAATGTTCTCGACCGGGTCACGCGTGCGCGCGGTCGCGAGGCTGACGCTCTCGCTCGACGGGATGGTTGCGCGACGCGGCCAGCTGATCGGGACCGGCGTGCTCGCGCGCGTGCGCTTCGGCGACGTCTTCGAGATCGGCGGTGGCGTCCGCTTCCTCGCAGCACACGACACGATGCCCGTGCCGAATGGGCTCGCACTTGCGACGTCAGACGACCAGCATGGCTGGTCACGCGCGGCGACCGGGGTGTTTCAGATCGGCGCGCACCTGCCGCTCGATGCCGGGTTTCGGGTCGCCATCCCGCTCGGCTTCGAGGCCAGCTCCGGCGGTGTGATCGAGCACGACCTGCGAGTGACGTGGGGGCTCCGCTACACGTCGGCAGACGGGCGGTGGTTCGGCTCCGTGTACCCCGCGATGCCGTCCCACCTCCGCCTCGACGGCGAATCCAACGGCCACTGGTCGGTCACCTCGGGCGCCGACTTCGGTGTCAGCTTCTAGCCGGTCGCGGCGAGCACCACACCCCCAGCGATGGACTCTTCGCTCGTCCATTCTCGTGAGCGCCGAAGAGCCGATCTGGTAGAAACGGGTCGATGCGATTTGACGTGCCGATCGGCGATTCGCTGGTCATCGATGACGATGCACGCTTGTTCGTGTCGGACGACCTGGCGAGCAAGGTTCTCGGAGGGCCGACGCAGTGGGCGCGCTGCCGGATCTATCTGACAACAAAGCTACTGGCCGTCAGGTTCGCGTCAGAGGTCGCGAGCTGCCATCTCGCGCTCGACATCCCGCTGACCGATCTAGGAGCGGTCGACCTTCGACGTTCCTGGCTCGGAGTCGGTCCCGCGCGCTTGCGCGTCAACATGCTCTCGAGCGAGCAGAGGTTCGACTTGAAGTTCGACGTCGCGTCGCCCGAGAAATGGGTGAAGCGATTGAACGAGGCGAGACCTGGATCGCCCGACGATCCGGAAGCAACGCTGGAACAGGCACTCAGCCAGGGCCTCGAAGATCGGGGGCGTTACGGTCGCGTGCTACAGGCGCTGTGCTTACCATCGCTATGGGGTGGGTCCCATGAAGACATCGAAGCTCAGCTCCGGGATGCGATGACCCGGTTGAAGGCACCCTTGGGGGACACGTTCTATGCGCTCGCCCGCGTGCCCGACGAGGTGATCGCGGCATGCGAGGACTACGACATGGACGAGTGGCGAGCCCAGACCTCGCGGATCGCGGACCGCGCGAACGAGCTGCTTTTGCCTGACTGCCCGAAGCGGTTCTATCGCTTCGCCGAGGACGTGGCCGGATGGCCGGTCGACCAACCGGTGATCTTGTTCCTCAGCGAGCTGCAGCGTCGTCGGCTGTTGCGCCTCGACATCGTGCGAGCGTGGTCAGCGTAACCCACCGACACCCCCGAGCCGGCCAAGGGTGTCCGCTACACGCTCGCCGGTAATGACACCTACCGGGCGCTCGTGATCTCGAATCTGCGCCGGACCCCTCGGTCGGCCCGTGGTCGGCCAGAACGCGGAGGGCACGGGGACCTCGAATGCGAGCGTGCGTGAATCGTAGGTGCACGCGGGCCCGACCTGCGCCTCCTTCGCAAATCAGCGCGTGGGTGAGGCGCTTCAGGGCTTCTTGAATGGTGGGCATGTCTTTCGTCGCGTGGAGGATAGCCGGACCAAGAGGCAACGTGCGACCGAGCGAGTGGTCGCCGACCTGTCACCTCGGTAGCGTGAGCCATCAGCGACGCCGGGATGATCTTCGCGTGCGGCCCGGGCGAGATGATGGTCCCCTGACAAGCTCGAGCACGCACCGAGCAACGACAGGATCCGACGGACTTGATCCGACGGACTTGATCATGGCTTGCTCCGCAGGTCATACGAGATTCCGAAGCTGAATGCGGTGTGCAGCGTCGGGCACCCGAGCAGGGGCTCGACGAGCTTGCGCGCGCACGCGGTGGTCGCGGCATCGATTGATGGGCGCGAGCGCATCGGCGCGAACACCCGGAACGAACGGAGGCCGCCTTCGGGCCACAGCTCGGCATCGGCGAGCGTGTGCTCGGGCAGCTTGCACGCGGAGAACGCGTTGGCGTCGACGAGCGGCCGGAGCGCGATGTACGCCTCGGCACGTGGGCCGCACCCGGGCGCGAGCACCAGGTGATCGTCGATGCGCATCGGCGACACGTCGAGCTTGCCGCCCGTGACGGTCCCCATCGCCACGAACGCGATCGGCGTGCCGGTCCGCGCGTCGAACGACGAACCGATCGCGACCGCGCGATCGCCCTGGGTCACGACCGACTTCCACTGCGTAACGCCGTTGCCGACGGTCCCGGCGAGCTCGATCCGGCCGGCCCCGCCGAGCTCGAGCGCGCGCGACGGCCCGACGAACGGCTGCTTCGACGTGTCGCAGTCGCACTCGATCATCCACGTGCGATCGCCGAGGCGTCGGATGTCGGAATCGATCAGCTTCAACGGCGTCTGCGCGCCGCGCGTGCCGTCGGCGGCGAGCCGGGTCTCGTTGGTATTGATCGGCTTCTCGGGGTCGGGCGTCACGATCGCGAGCCCACCATCGGACGTTTGCAACGCATAGATCTCGCCGTGGCCTGGCCCGACGGTGATGTCGAGCTGCGTGACCGGCTTGCCGGTGGCGTCGAGCGCGACCCGTGCGCTGGCCCAGCCGGGCTTGCCGGAGCCGGTGAGCCCGGGTCCAGCGGCGCGCATCGTGCCGCGGAACGAGACGAGCGCATCGACACCGCCGGCGGTTGCGGGCAGGAAGTTCGTGACACTGGTCTCGGTGGCCTCGAACACGCGGGTCCACGTGACGTCGGCGAGCGTCGGCGGCAGCCGCAGCACGGCCCCGACGAAGTAGTTGCCGAACGCGAGGCGACGTTTACGCCGGTCGAGCGTCAGATCCGAGCGGAGCTGCGCGGCGACGAACAGATCGCCGTCGGGCGCCTCGATGCCGTCGACCAGATAGACCCACTCGGTCGACGAGAACGCCACCGACGCGCCCGCATGACCCTGCGCATCGACCGCGGTGATCGTCGCGTGCAGGTGCTTTGCGTCGTTGGTCGCGACGAACCCGCCCCCCGCGGAGCGCGGCCAATACGCCATGCACGCGCCCGGGACCAGATCGCCGGTCGCACGCACCTCACCGTCGGGCCCGAGCTCGCGGACCATGCAGCCGTCGTCGCGCTGGGTGCACAACAGCGTCGCGCCACCATCGGGATGCACCGACACGACCTGCTGGCATCCAGTCGACAGGCCGTCGATCCGGAGGACGCCGTGTGGCGCGGGCACGGCCGCGGACGTCGGACTCCCCGGTTCGACCGCAGGGTGGGCAGTCTTGCACGCGGCAGTCAGAACCAGACAGGATACGGCCAACGAACGCATGGCCGGCCACTGTGCACAGCTCGCGCCACGCAGGCCGAGCGTGGATCTCCGTCGAAACGAGCCGGTCGTGAACCCTCGGCCATACCGGATCGATGTGTGAGGCCCTAGGTCAAGCGCGCTCGACTGACGTCGGTGGTTGGGGGCAGTCGTGCGAGCGACGGTCAAAGCCCGCGAGAACACCTCTGCGCCATGTCAGCGTGCGCGGAACTTCCGATTCTGACCAGGTCCGCTAGCGAAGCGCCATCGCGCAGATCGAGGCAGGCAGGTTGTCACGAAGCCGCAATGAGACGACGCAAGCAAGTTCGATTGCCGACAGGTGTGCAACGACGATACCCGGTGACCATGTGTGAACGAATCGACACGGTGTAAACGAGCCGAGCTAATGCGAACGGTAGCGAACACGCGTTCGAGCGCGTCATCGCGCATGAGTAAAACAAAGTGGGGTTTCGCAGAAGCAGAGGATCCTTGCATAGCCCGAGCGCCACTCTCGCCGCGTTGGGTGCCTTCTGCGATCGGCGCGCTGGTCGCCGCCAACCCGGCGACCGCCGGGAAGGTTAAGACGGCGTTCGCGGCGCCTGTTCGGTCGAAGCTGAGCCCGTGCAGCGAGCGCAGTCAGCGCGGCTCGCGACACATCTCGATCGAGTGTGCGCCCAGCTCGCTCGACGAGATCGTCCGCAGCGCAGCTTCGTCCGTTGCCTCGACGACCACCGGCGGTGCGACGCCGGCATCGAGCGCCTCGCGGAACCGCGCTGCGCACAGACACCACGCATCGCCATCGCGGAGGCCCGGGAACTCGCCACGCGGCGTGATCAGATCGTTGCCGTGGGCCGCGCTGAACCGTAAGAACGCATCGGTCACGGTCGCACAGACGACGTGGACGCCCGTGTCGTCGGCGCCGGTCGAACAGAAACCGTCGCGGTAGAACCCGGTCGTGGATCGCGACGGACACGAACGCAGCGCAGTACCGAGCACGTTGCGCATGCCGGGCTTTGCGAGCTCGCCGCCACGACCGACACACGCACCGGCGCCCGAAGGCTCGCTGGCCTCGGGACTCTCTCGCTTCACCGGAGTTGCAGTCCGCGTCGCGGCGGGATCCGATCGACAGCTGGCGAGCATGGCGCTGGTGAGCGCGATCGCGAAACCGGAAGGCACGCATGTGAGATGGTCGTCGCGGACGGGACGTTACGCCGAGCGCAGGCGAAGCCGAATCGGGCCGCGCGCGCGGTCTGGGTCGACCACGACCCCACGCTGGACGATGTCGATGGCGGCGCCGTGCGCGAGTCGGCGCGCGGCCGCGCGCACGGCGTCCATCCGTGTCGCATCCTGTTTCTCCTCGGCAGGTAGCACCTGGGATGAACAGATCGACGCACCGCGAGGTCGCTGCGTTCAGAGCGCGAGGATCCGCGTCTCGAGCTCGAGCGTGGCGGACCGCGTGCGGCCTGAGCGGCAGCGGTCACTACAGTGGCGGACCTCGTCCCAGTTCCGCGCCCACTTCTTGCGCCACATGAAGGTCCGCCCACAGGTCGCGCAGATCTTTGCGGGCAGGTGCGGAGGTGCCATCGTCTTTGTTGGATGCCGTTGCGGCGTGCCCGTTGCGCAGGATCCGCGTCGATCCGATGACGAGCTCGAAACAACGCGTGTGGTTCGCTTCCCCGGATGAGCGAGGTGTTCGACTCGCCGCGATGCAAGGCACGTGGCTGCTCCAAGAAGCGCTCGAGGCAGACCACCCAGTCACGCAGGGCGTCGCGACGCTCCGTATCGTCGGCACCATGTTCGCGGGCGTGACGCCGAGCCACGTGTTCGCGTACCCGTCGTCGACATCGCCGACCTTCGCGTACAACCCGATATCCGTCCCGACGACGTACGTGGTCCGCGCGTCTTTGCGGAGCACGAGCGTCGGCGGCGCATCGATCACGTTCCGGCGCGGATCACGACATGGCTGCCCTGCTTTTGGCGGCGACCGGCACGATCGACTCGACGTCGGACCAGCTCGTGATCTTCGCGCGCTCCCCGCGCATCACGACCTGCGTGATCGTACCCAAGCACACGGCGAGCGTGTTCGTGATCTCGCGGTGGCTGCGGCCAAGCACCCACTTCAGTCGAAGGATCCTCGAATGATGGCGGGTTGCGAACACGCTCAAGCGGGACATCTCGCACCGGGTCACTCGTCGAGGGACGCGCGCCCTTGCCGGTAGCGGTGACCCGGCCGTTGTTCGCAGGTCTCGCGAGCGACCATCGCGTCGTCGGAATCGACCTGCGCGGTAACCCGGCACGCCGCGCCGGCTGGGCTGCGGGCGAGGGTGCGGTGGTCCACACCCGGTGCCTGCGCAGCGATAGCGAGATCTACGGTCTGACGCGCGACTTCGCGCCGACCTTGGTCGCGATCGACGCTCCGCTCTCGCTGCCATGGACCGGCATCTCGCGAGCGGCCGAGCGCGATCTGCTCCACGAGGCCGGCATTCGCTCGTACCCGCCACTGCTGCCGAGCATGTGCGCCCTGACGGCGCGCGGGATCGAGCTTGCCGCCGCGTTCCGTGCACTCGGCGTGACCGTGATCGAGGCGTACCCGGGCGGGGCACAAGATCTGCTCGGCCTCGGCCGCAAGCAGCACGGGCTCGAGCTGCTGCGTGCGGGGCTCGAACGCGAGCTCGCGCTCGAGGGCGACGAGAGTCATGACGAGCTCGATGCCGTGACCTGCGTGATCGTCGGCTGGTACTTCCTCGCGGGTCGCTACCGCGCGTACGGCGATCCGGCCGAGGGCCAGATCATCGTGCCTGCATCCGAATGATGATCTTGATGGGTGGAAAGATGATCTTCGACTTGAGGCCTTCGCGATCGAGTACAGCGCGGGTCCAGGCGATCACTTGAAGGCGAGTGGCTTGCCCGCTTTGGCAGCGGCAGCCACGTTCTTGCCGGCCTCGGACCACGGCGTCGTCGACTTCGCGGTGACCGCGGTGACCGCGGTGACCTTGTCCTTCGCGCTCGCGATGTCGGCGGCGATGCCAACGAGAGGTAGACCGCGGTCGTGGCCGTACCATGACCACAACAGGCGCTGCACCGATGCGATCTCGACCTTGCAACCGCACGCGGCGATCGCCTTGGGAAAGCCCTCGACGATCAATCTCTCCTTCTCGACGCTCGTCTGGGCAACGCCGATCTTGGTGAACAGGTCGGTTACTGGGCAGTCCTTGAAGATCTTGTCAGGGACGGTCGGTGGCCGTTGCGGGTCTCTCGGATCGTAGAGCTTGGCCGCCTTCTTCGATGGGTCGACCGGCTTGGCGAGCTCGGCGAGCTCCTTGTCGACGGCTGACGGTGGCGGGGGCGAGGTCTTGCCCGGCGTGCCGGCCGCAAACACGAACGTGACGTGAGCATGGCCCGAGGCCGCGACCGCCGTGACCACGGTGGTGACGTCGGTCCACCGCACGGCGCCGTCGATGATGATTAGTGTGTCGGTTGTCTTGTCGGCGGCAAGCGCGTCTTCGACCCGCTTACCGTGGTCCTCGATCGGTAGCGTGCTGAGCAAACGGCCCTCGAACGTGACTCTTGTGGCGTTGACGAACACGACCGGCGCCGCAGCGATCGGTTTCGCCGACTCTCCGTCGAGCTTGGTGAGCGTGGCGCCGTCGGCCATCAGCGGGCTCGGGCCTTCAGCTGTCAGATCGCCGAGCCACGCCCCCAACTTGGACGTCGCGTCGGCGCACGCCGGATCAGCCGCCGTCGGTGTCACCGCAGATCCGGATCGCGAAGCGACCTTTGGCTCTGGCGCCGGATTGTCTTTTTTTCCGGTACAACCGAGGACCGCGATCACGACCAGGAGATACCGCATCGCGCGAACGTACCCCGGATCGGCTTAGCGATCGCGATACGGCCCACTTCGACCATCGCGACCGTGCGGCCACGACCCTCGTTCGGTCGCCCGCGTTGATCACGATGTCGGTCGAGAGACTCCAGGCGCACTGGAGGATCTCGGCACGCAACCACCGCACCAGAAGCTCGGTGGCGCGGAGAGGCGGAATGATGCCGCACAACCGGCGCACGAACGCGACGGGTTCGCGCACGAGCTCGGTGCGACCGTCGGGCCACGGTCGCTGCAGCCGATACGCGATGCGACCGTCGCTCGTCGATGCCAATCGCTCCTGCGCGAATCGCCCAGCTCGCCAGCCTCGCGCCGAACGCTTCGATCGTGACGCGCCCGATCAGTGCCAACCTCGATGACGCGCTCGCTTTCGGCCGGCTCGACCTCGCACTTGGCGTCCGCGCGAACATCCCGCCCGGCTCGATGACGATGAAGCTGTTCTCCGACGGGTTCTCGTGTGCGGCGCGAACGCCATCCGGTCAGCGTGATCTTGAACTGACCCGCGAAGTCCGCGGGGTCGACGACCAGGCGCCACTTCCGAGCAGCGTGTCGAGGGACGCCACGAGCGGCAGCGTGCGCAGCGCTGCGACGATAGCTCTCTGCGAGCTCGACAACCGTGCGCGGAAAGATCAGCGCGGCGAGTCCTGGGTTCGTTACTCGAGCGCCTTGTGCGTGTCGTCTTCGATCGCGTCGAACGTCACGTCCACGTCCTTGGTGTATTTGTTCCAGTCCGCGTCAGGGGTGGCGGGCATGGTGTCGATCTTTGCCGAGAGCTGCGCCTGGCGAGCGCGGAGCCCGATGACCGTGTCCTTGGACTTCGCGTCGGTCTTGGTTCCGAGAGACGAGACCAGCGCGTCGAGCTTCGCGTAGCGCTCCTTGACCGCGGCCGCATAAGCGACGCGCGCTTGGGCGAGCGTGGTCTGCGCCGAGCCCAGCTGCTGTTGTTGCTGCACGAGCAGCTTTTGCTTGTCCGCGATCTCCTGTTGCTCGCGCAGTAGATCGCGCTTCTTCTGATCGATCTCTTCCTGATTCTTTGCCAGCTGTTTGCTGTTCTCGACAACCTGCTCGTGCGCTTTGCGCAGGTCTTTGCTGGTCTTGTCGGTTGCCGCGTTGTCTCGGTTCCCGCAGCTCGCGACCACGAAAAGGACGAGCAAGATCAGTCGGCGAGCTTTCATGGCGCTACCGTAGCGCGTCGATGACGGCAAAGCCCTGTTCGAGCAGAGAGAGAAGTCACCTCGTCGGGCGCGAGCGGAATGTTGATGCCGGGCGCGGCGACGAGCGCCCTGAGGTGTGCTTGCAGCTTCGCCGCATCATCGGGGGTCGAACGACGGATCGTGACTTCGCCTGGCACGCCGCCACCCTCCCTCACGCCTTCGACAGCTGGCGCGTCGGCTCGGTGTCGGCGATGGGGCATAGTCGTGGCGTGAGTACGTCGAAGGCGAACGCGAGCGCATCGGACTTCGCGGGCTATTTGGCGCATGCCGCCGACCGCGCCTCCGACAGAGACGATCAGGAGCAACCCGATCATCAAGAGCCAGCGACTCGTCCGACGTGGGGGCGTAGAGGACGCGATCGTTCTCGACCTTGATCGCGATGTCGGTCGGGTTCGATCCGGGAAACGGCAACCGTGCGGCGAGCAGCTGATACAGCGTCACGCCGAGCGCCCAGATATCGGTGCGCACGTCGACATCGCGCGGCTTGGATCTGCTCGGGCGACATGTAACCCGGTGAGCCCATCATCGTCTGGTTCTGTCGGCTGTTCTGCCTGTTCGCCGAGCTCGTGATCCCCAACGATCATCCGTTGCGAGATATCGATCGCGGTGAGCATCACGCGCGTGGGGTCGCACGTGCTCTCCGCGGGCTGACCGTTCAGGCCTCGGCGTTGTTGGCTGCGCGCGTTGCCGCACGCAGCGTCGTCATCCGCTGCGACCACGCGGCGACCCTCGGGCGCTTCATGATCTCGGCGTGGACCGGAAACTCGGCGACACAGGTGAGCGCGCCGTGCACCGCGACGTCGCCGAGCGCCATCGCCGGTCCGGTCACAAAGTCCTGCTCGCCGAGCCAGCTCTCGAAGCGGTCGAGGCTCGCCGCCACCCACGCGTGGCCATCCTCCCTGCCGTGCTTCTTGAGGATGCGCTTGGCGATCTGATGCATGATCAGCGAACCACCCGCTCGCACGCCCACGTTGTGGAAGAACCCGAAGTTCGAGGTCCGCGCCGTGACCTGCGCGGCCTTGATCGCCTCCCGCCAGGTTCCGTAGATCACCGTCGGCAGCGCGGCGATCAGCTCGTCGTCGACCCACGCCTCGATCTCGGTGCTCTTCGCGGCTGCCACCGGGTCGGTCGGAGTGAACGAGTGGGTCGGGAACTGCGCGTCGAGGTACGCCAGGATCGTGGTCGAGTCGAACACCAGCTTCGTGCCGTGTGCGAGGACCGGGACCTTGTTCGGAGCACCGGCGGGCAGCGCCGGTAGCTCCTTCTTCGTCATCGGGTTGACCTCGACGACCTCGTACGCGAGGCCCTTGAGCTCGAGGCCGGCGCGGACCTTGTGGCAGAACGGACAGAGCGCGAACTGGTAGAGCGTCAGGGTGTCGGCCATGGGCGCACGCACCATACGGCGCGGATCAGCTCGGCGCGAGCAAGAACACCGCCGGTACAGCGAGCAATCAGTCTGAGCGCCTTGCCCGCGCTCGAAACTGGCATGATGGCCAGGTGTCCGAGCCCCGCATCGTGTCGCTGCTACCGTCCGCGACCGAGATCGTGTGCGCGGTCGGCGCCGAACGGCAACTCGTCGGCATCTCCCACGAATGCGACTTTCCGGATGCGATCCGTGATCGCCGCGTGCTCACGCGATCGCGGATCGATGTTCACGGTACGAGCCGAGCGATCGACACGGCGGTGCGCGCGGTGATCACGGACGCGCTGAGCATCTACGCCGTCGACGAGGCGGCGCTTGCCGCGCTAGCGCCCGACGTGATCGTGACCCAGGACCTGTGCGAGGTCTGCGCCGTATCTCTCGACGACGTGCGTGCCGCGGTCGCGCGCCTTGCGCATCGTGACGACATCCGGATCGTGAGCCTCAGCCCGACGCGGCTCGACGACGTGCTTGGCGATATCGGACGCGTCGCCGACGAGCTCGGACGACGTGATCAAGGCGTGGCGCTGCGCACCCGCCTGGAGCAGCGCATCCGAGCGATCGCCGAACGCGCAGCACGCACAGACGCGCGGCCGCGGGTCGTCAGCCTCGAGTGGATCGATCCGCTCATGATCGGCGGCACGTGGATGCCGGAGCTGATCGAGCGGGCTGGCGGCGTTGCCATCGGCGCCGTCGCCGGGGCGCCCGCCCCGACGATCGATGCGGCGGAGCTCGCGGCGCTTCGCCCGGACGTCGTCGTCGTCAAACCGTGCGGCTTTTCGCTCGAACGCGCTCTGATGGAGCGCGACATCATCGAGCGAAGCGTGGTCGCGGCCGTCGGACCGCACGCTCGCGTCTACGTGACCGATGGCAACCAGTTCTTCAATCGGCCGGGACCCCGGCTGGTCGAGTCTCTGGAGATCATGGCGGCATGCGTGCATCCAGATCTGTTTGTCGACTTCGCGTCCGCACACGCCGACGTGATAGTCCGCCTCGCGTAGAGCGCACGGCATCGGTGCTCGCGAGCGGCCGATCAGAACGCGGGATTGAGCGTGACCTCGCCCTCGACGCGACCTGATAGGCCGACACGCGCATCACCACACGAGGGGTCGCGCGGGATCCACGGCAGAGGCGCAGGCCTAGCGGACAGAGATCCGCACGAGGTCGTCGACGATCGGCTGCTCGAGCGCCCGTTCGGTCGCGACGCGCGCGAGCTCGAGCGCCCTACGCCCCGCGTCGAGCTTGAACGGGCCCGAGCGCGGCAGATCGTCGATCACGAGCGCCACCATGTTGGGTCGACGCGGGGGTGCGAGCTCGCGGCGCCGCCACGGCGACCTCGAGGCGATGTGGTGGAACAGCACGCGCTCTCCCGCCGGCACACCCGCGAGGCCAGGGCGATCGAGGATGCCGCCGTCCCAGTACGCGCGGCGATCGATCCACACCGGATGGAAGAGCCCCGGCACCGCACACGACGCCCGGATCGCCGGCGGCAGATCACCGGAGCTGATCACGCGCGTCGTGCGCGATGCGATCTCGAACACGCTGATCTTGACCGGCACGCGGCCGCGCTCGACCTGCGCGACTGGCAGCATGTCGCGCAGCATTCGATCGAACTTCTTGCCGGCGAGCAGGCCGGCTCCGGCGGCGGGATCCCAGAAGTCGCGGCGCTGCATCGCGCCCAGGATCTCGGCGAGCGCGGGCATCTCGAGCCCGGCGGCCCAGCACGCTCCGACGAGCGCACCCGCGCTCGAGCCGGCGACGAGCTGCGGGAGCAGGCCGCGCGCGGTGAGCGAATCGAGCATCCCGGTGTGCGCGTAGAACGAGAAGAAGCCGCTCGACATCGCGAGCGAGAACGGCTGCGCCGCGAGCCAATCGCCGAGAATCACCATCGCTGGCTACCGGTGCCTATCGTGCCTACTGTGCTTATCGTGCCTGCCGGGGCCTAGCGGTGCCGATCGTGCATGATGGTCGCGAGGCGCGCGTCGAGGCCGGCCTGCGAATCGATCACCCACGCCTTCATCGAGTAGTAGTGCTGGATCCCGTGCGCGCCGCCCGAGATCTCGAGGCAGACCTCGAAGCCGTCGACGGTGCAGGCGTGCGCGTCGACCTTGAAGATCTCCTTCGATGCGGTCTGCGGGAACGTGGTGCGCAGCTCGCTGCCGGCGAGCTCGTAGATGAAGGCCTCGGTGGTCGTCTTCCACACGGACCCCTGGAAGAACATGCCGCGCGCGTGCTCGTCGCTCATCACGAACGCGTGGATCGTATCGGTCTCACGCTGCGGCATCCGCTCGACCCAGATCCGATCGGTGACGAGCGAGCCGTGATCGTGGTGGCCGTGCGCATGCCAGCGCCGCGCGACCACGAGCGCCATCACCCCGAAGACCACGAGCAGCGTCAGCTTCTTCACCCCCCTGGCATAGCAGACTTTTCGCTTATGCTCTCGCCGGGGAAGCCGTGCGAGCGTGGACGCTGCGAGTGACACACGCGCTACAGAACTCGATGCGCGATGGCGGCAAGACGATCGATTTTCTCGCGCCGATGCGTGGCGTGTTTCGCAAGATGGCCGCGGCCGAGAGCGCACCCGGCGTACTCGCCACGTCGACGTTCATGGTTCATCCGTGGAACGACAACCCGGCGCTCGGCTGGTCGACGCTGGTCGTCACCGATGGTGATCACGCGACCGCCGATCGCATCGCTGACGAGCTCGCCGAGCTGTGCTGGAGCGTGCGTCACGAGTAACCGCTGGAGTTCCCCGACGCGGCGACGGCGATCACGGCCGCGCGCGGCGCGAAGCTG
>Ga0209724_1001549_pt1 | contig 20744 bp, 14 predicted proteins | sample grotaG_FD_184143 | JGI IMG/M metagenome (GOLD analysis project Ga0209724, IMG submission 184143) | Glacier valley bacterial and archeal communities from Borup Fiord, Nunavut, Canada, to study Microbial Dark Matter (Phase II) -... | ecosystem: Environmental > Aquatic > Freshwater > Ice > Glacier ...
GGGGAAAGTACGTCTCTTCTTTGGGCAAGTAGGTTTCTTCTTTAGGAAAGTACATTCGTTCTTTAGGAAAGTAGGTTTGTGCTATCAGGATACCTTATTAATTTTGGCAATATAATAAGCATGTATTACCATCATAATCAATTCAATAGCCGTAACCAGCTGCGTCTATTTTTGCCATGGATGTAATCCGCACAAAACTCAAAGGAATGGGTAAACATAGGTTTAAGAGTTTGTCTGTATTTTTCATCCGGTTGTGATTATTAATTTTGGTTAGAATTTATGTCTGGTAATATCAAAGGAAACAATATAAATTGAATAATAATCAATATTGTCCGAAAAAAAGGCCTTCCTCTGTGCAAGAGGAAGGCCTGAAAACTATGAAGAAAACATGTGGAGGTAAAACAATTTTAAACAGTGATCTGTGAGGTTGCTTTGGTTCTTTAAATCAGGGTTTCTTTTCGACAACCATGTGAACAACCGCGTATTTGGGAACATTTATTTTGATATTGCCATTGATCGCCGATGATTTGGCTTTGATCGATTCGTAATTCTCGGGACCTCCCCCTTCGGTGGTTGTTGTTAAACCATTTATAGACACTTTGCGCGAAAAAAGTCCGTTGTCGGTTCCGCCAGTTAAAGTGTAAGTGTAATATCGGTTTCCTGGCTTGAAGTTTTTAAGGCTTAGCTCAACCACCTGGTCAATGCTGTTTTTATTGACAATCACAATTCCGGCTTCTCCTGATGTAAATTGAGAAGCATATGCGATGATGCTGTTGCTGATTGTAGTCGCCTCAACCATCACATCGCCAAAATATTTCTGGAAATAAAAGAGGTAATAAAAAGCGGGCCGTGCCGCGTATTTGGCAACTCCGGGCTCGTCACCAAATGAGAACAGTCCATGGTCGTTTCCTTCTGCCCAACCGTTCGCCAGATCCCAACGGACTCCCACTTCATATTTATTTTTAATCAATTCACCCAAAACTAACGATGCATGCATTCCGTTGACAAATGAAACCTGTTGTTTAGATCCTTCTGTAAAAATATTCCATTCGGTAAGAAACACGGGTACAACCGGTTTGCCCTGAGCCAATAATTCATTTTGAACATACGTTTTATAGCCGGCAATTTTAGATGGAGAGTTAAGTATCACATCAGGAGCAGAATTTACCTTGTATGGCGTGAAATAGGAATGAATGATATAGAAATCGGACTTACCTCCTACCCTGGCAATTACCTCTTTGTTCCAGTTGGCCATTCCCGAGCCGCTTTCTTCGAGCAAAACCGTCCCGATAAATATTTCTTTCCCAATCTGCGAAGCTGCCTGCTTCATCGAATCGATAAAAACAAGGGCATGTTTACCATAGAGATCACCAGTTATAATTTTGGGCTGACCATCCTTATTTAGCAACTGATCAATCTCATATCCAGCCTCCCACGAGCCAAATAATTCGTTTCCAATCTCCCAGAATTTACTCTTTCCGTTATCGGCGCGTACCCAGTTTGCGGCAAGGTGAGCAGCAGTTGCTACCGGGTTTGCACTTGTTCCATAACGTGCATACCCATAATTCACAGTAACCATACCGGTCGTTCCGGTTTGTTGCATCATCTGGTAATACTGATTAACACCCATCGACCAGTTTTCGTAATCCTGTACCCGTTGCCCGATCCAGGGAGAGATCGTTGACGGAATATCGGTAAGTGGCGGGTCGTACGATTTGATCGCATAGTTTTCGTATATCCCTTTCCGGTCCCAGAAGTAAGCATCCGAGAGACTGCCTCCCGGAATGCGCATGACACCCATGTTTAACTGGTTCATTTTTTGCATCAGCGCTGCATCATTTTGCATCCATCCGGTGAAACAGTTGGCATTATTCCCATACACATATTTCGAAACCTTCGTGATCCGCTTTGCAAAATTCACATTGACATCGACGGTTTTCGAACTTGCCGTTTGCTGTACATCATCGTAACTTGCAGGTAATGTAATGTTTTTGGAACTCCACGCCCCGAATGGAAGATCGGGAACCTCGTTGGGCGTTTCGATAACCGGATCAGTAATTGGCGGATCGATAACCGGAGTAACAGTATTCTTTTGACACGAAAAAGTGCAAAAAACAAGACTGCAAATTAAAAAAGTGTAAAATAATTTATTGAGAAAATTCATATGTGAATTTATTTTAAGAATAGAATAAATCGAATGGCTAATTCTTTAGATTTGGCATTTGATCACGTGTTATAACGTAATCGTAACTGAAGAATTTCTTCCACCAGATAACGCCATTATGTGTGTCTGATTCGGTAAAATCACCATTCCAGGGCATAAACCATGACCACATATCACCGTTTATTTTCATGAGGGCAGGATCGGGTGCTGAACCACATTCGCTTAAAGCAATTATTTTTGTACCGCTGAAAATTTCTCTTACCTTTTTAAATTCAACGGATTGAGAACCGTGTTGATTCGCGCCTGGATAAATATCCATTCCAATTATATCAACGTATTCATCACCGGGATACCAGTTTAAAGCTGTATCGGATGTATTCGAAGTCCAAACCCAAATTAAATTATTCAATCCGTGGACAGTTACCAAACGGTTGAACATTAATTTCCACAACGTTTTACATGCTTCGGGGCCTTTGGCACCCCACCAGAACCAACCACCTGCCGCTTCGTGCAACGGTCGCCAGATAATTGGAATTCCGGCATCTTTGAATTGTTTTAAATATCCTGCAATTACATCAATATCGACGATCATTGCTTTATATTCAGCCGAATTAGGATCACTCACCTTACTGATATCAAAGCTGGTTTCCGCCGTGTAAAAAGCGCCTGACTTAGTTAACGGATCCCTCCAATGCCACAACAGACCAACTATACCATTATTCATCCACCAATCCTTTCCCAGGGTAAGAGGAGCTGCATATTGTATCCACCCTTGATTCGGATTCGTATGATCAATAAAGTCAAAGGCAGTCAAAGCGGGCCATTTACCGGTTTGAGCATGCACCCATGTCGCTTCGGTAATGTTGGTACTATGAGCCGCCATAGTGCCTGAAATTACTTTCGTACCAAAATTTTGCCTGAGATAATCATACAATTTAACTGCCTGCAGTGAAGGGTTTGGAGTTACCAGATTAGCTGTAATAACAGGTTGAGTAAATGGTTCAATGCGGATATAATCGATTGCAAAATTCCGATTACCGGAAGTAATTGTAAGCGTATTTTTGTTTAGCAACAGGTCGGCATGGGAGCATTTAACTTCGGCAAAAGTGTTTCCGGTTGCCTTAAGATTTACGGGTGTTATTGCATTGTTGTTTATTTTCACATTACAGGAAGTTGCGCCAAATGTTAAAGTTGAATAGCCAATATAGATGTTATAATTTCCTGCCAGATCGTTTATTACACTGAAATTAAGCTCAGCACTGTAGTCACTGAAAGGCACGACATACCCTTTACCCGAATACCCGCTAATAAGTGCTTCAACATCCAGGCTTCCCTTCTTTTCAGCATTTTCGGCTTCGAATTTTACACGCTCCGAAGGAGGAATATCTGTTATCGTCTTCTCTTTTTTACAAGCGAACAAACTCACAATCAAAAATACTATCAAACCATACCTTCTCATATTTAGCCTCTCCCGGGAATTTCTTATGCTTAGTGTAACCTGATTTTAGAACGACAAACCGGATAGTTTGATTTCAATAAAATACCATCCGGAAAACAATGCCAATTATACGCTGTCTGTTTATGATATTTCCCCGACTGTGTTAACAGCCAGGGAAATTCAATTGTAAATGTTCAAAAATACAATATGAAACTATCTTCGAATCTAAATATTATCTCAAACCAACATGATCCAGATAAACAATACCAGACCAATCCTCGTTTTGAAACATGATGTCTGTTATTGTGGCAGGGTTTCCAATCTGAGCTTTCGTGAGTTTATATTCTACCCACTTCCCTTCTTCAATCGTAATGGTATAATTTGCTCCACCACTCGGTTGAACATGTATTTTCTTTCCGCCAGTGCCAGTTGTTCCGAAAACAGAGAAAGTTAATTCAGAATAGGTGGCCGTTGAAACACTTGCATTTGCAAATTTCAAAGCACCCCAGTTTCCGGTATACGATAACTTTATGGATTTATTTCCGTCACGCACATTTTCGGTATTTGCAAAATCAGCAGTACGACTCCAACCCCAATCCTGCCATCCATTAATTAAAGCATCTTCATAGATCGCATAAGCTAAAGGTGCCAGATCCGGAAGGTCGCCAACAATTAATAAATTTGCTGAAGATTCTACGGTAACCAGTGAATAGGCCACCAATGTAATTTTACCCTTGGTTGTCAGCGGGGGAACTGTAAATACCAGTTGGGTTGCTGATTTACTTACAAATACTGTAATAGGTGCTGTTGCACCTTTTACCCTTACTTCTTTGGTAAGATCGAGGTTAGTACCTGTAATTGTAAGGTTAGCCCCACGCTCAACAGGAATTGGAGCAAATGATGTAATAGCCGGTAATACAATAATCAGATCATTGGTTGAGGTGACTGCCATCGGTTTTGTCCCTCCGGTATTAATTGTCAATGGACCAGTCTTTGCATTAACAGGTACTTTAAGTACTATTTGATTCAACGATTTACTTACGAAATCAGAATCTCTGACTACTAAATCTTTTGTAAACCAGATTTCTTTTATCCAGTTCATATATGTACCGTTAATTGTAATATTATCACCGGGACGTCCATCGAATATAACGGTTGTGATTGAAACCAGAACCAAAAGATCCAATGGTGTTTTTGATACGACATTCCCTTCTGTCGTTTTAAGTATCACTAAACCTCTTTCAGTCTTTTGAGGCACTACAATTACAATCAATTCCGAGGTGCGCTCTACAAACGAAGCACTTGGAACACTGTCGCCCACCAATTTTATTTCAGTAACCTTGTCAAGGTTCTTACCGATGAATTTGATCTGATCGCCGGGTTTAACACCTGAAGGACCGAAACTAAGCAATTCCACAACTCCGGAATTTACCACTGTATCCTTTTTGCATGACGTGATTGCAATTCCGATTGATATGACTAAGCAAATCAATGATAGCAGTCGGATGTTATCTATTTTCTTCATGTTATTAATTATAAAATTTAAAACACTTATTTCTTAATGGTCTTTGGTACCACCCGGAAATTGTCAAACGACATATCACAATTCAGCTCACCCGGGCCATGGAACAGCAACCTGGTCCAATATCCGTTCGGATTTACAGAAAGTTTTGAACCTGCACTTTCGTAACTTGCAGCCAAATCTTCAAACGGAATCACGACTGTCTGCCATTCGCCTTTGGTATCGTAAGGTGGCTTCCATAAGTATGCATCGTTATTTTCACCATTTAAGCCTATATTAATCTTTAGTACATTATTGATGTAAGGCTTAGTCGTATTTACTTCAAATTTCAGATTGTACAAGGCAGGTTTCAGAATTGCTTCATCGGGAATATTTTTGCTTATGGCACCCATCGCATCGGCAGGACCACCTGCAACCTCCATCCAGCTCCATCCGGCAATCACTTTTTTAACACGGATATAATTACCATTTATTGAAGGAACATCGGCAGTACCTGGGCTATTTACAACAAAAGCAGAATTCCACCATCCTGTAAAAGGATCGCTGCTGATCACGATATTTCTGTTATCCCTGAACCAGAAGTTTGATTTAGTTACACCAAAATTAGTTGTAACCGTCAATTGGCCAGGCTGTGCACCTGCCGGAACTTTCACCTTAATTATTTTAGGCTCAATAGATACGATCTCACCTGTTGCACCACCCTGAAAGGTAACCGTAAGCGGTTTATAAAAGAAATCGCCATTGATGGTTGCTACGCCACCTTCAAGAACATACTCACATTTCATATTGGTGATAGTAGGTTCACTAATCAGTACCTTGAAATCATACTTCAAAGTATCGCCATTCGAAAACAAAATTTTCAGTTTATTGTCGATTACTTCGGGAATCAAAGCAGGAACACTCACAAGAATAGTCGTACTTGTAATATAAGTTGGCGTTAAGGCTGCGCGCTGGTCGTTAAACCAAATCTGCTGTGCATCCTGAAGGTTATCTCCCATAATGGCGATCAGGTTACTCTGGTAAGCGCCCGCCAGCAAGGAGTCGGATTTTAAAGGGTCTGTAATCCTTATGTAATTAATCCGTGGAACACCATTATTCGGGCTGGAATCTTCTTTCGTGCAGGAAGAATAGAATCCCATTATAGCAATTGCTATAAACAGAAGTGGTATCGATTTATATATTTTTTTCATGTGATTATTTATTTTTTGAAGCATTTGGATTTACTTGTTATAATAATCTACTGCCGGTTTTCTTAAATTGGGTGCCTGACTCATTTCAGCAGCCGGAATCGGAAGCAAAAAGTTGCCTTCATAAGCTTTAATCTTTCTGTCGATTGTATTCCATGCCGTTTTTCTCATAGTCCATTCTGTGGGATTTGGAAATTGGTCCGGATGAACTGCAAATAATCCACGGTCCTGTTCGTTTAAAATTGAATAAGCTTTCAGCGGATTATAATAATGAAGACTGACCAAATCGTACCATCCCATTCCTTCCATCGCAAACTCAATTATTCTTTCCTTGAAGAGCATATCCGTGGTAAGCGGTTCCAGCAATGGAGCCAAGCCGGAACGGGTGTGAACTTTATTGAAATAAGCAACAGCAGTTGCATCAGTTGTAGATGCGCTATTTCCAAGAACAGCCTCTGCATAAACAAGGTACATCTCAGCAAGTCGTAACATATAGGTGTCCTGACTGTAACGCTGTGCTGAAGCCTGGCCGCCCATATCCTTTGCTTTACCGCAAACATATTTTTTGATCGACGAGAAAGTTACATCCGCTGTATTATTTGGGAATACCATCTTTTGATCAACTCCGTTCAAAGTCTGAGTAATTTCGGGATAAGATGCACCCGGCAGCATAAATGTAGCCTTTAGCCTCTGATCAAGTGTTCTCCCTTTGAGAATCGTATCGCCTGAAGCTATAAATCCCTCATATTGCTTCATCATCCACCAGGTAGCACTTTTGTCACCTCCCCAGCCATCGCCTTCCGAAATGTCGGCGCTGTAAGCAAGATAAGCCTGAGAAGAATTTTGTGTTCCCCATACATCTGGTAAGAAAATCCATTGAAGTTCAAAAAGTGACTCGGTATTATTATCATAAGGAAAAAGAAAAAGTTTTGCATAATCGTTCAATAAAACTCTGCCACTCTGTTTGATAACCCTGTCGGAATAATACCTGGCGCTGTCCAGAAAAGCCTGATTCCGAATGCCACCCACAGCTTCGACTCCGGCTCTGGTCAGGTAAAACCGTGCAAGCATTCCTTCTGCCGACCACTTGGTTATCCGGCCCTCAGCAACCGGTGTTTCCGGCAGACCATTTGCTGCAGCACGCATTTCGCTGGTTATAAATTTCCAAACACTTTTAGCTGTATTTCGCTGAATAGATGTATCCGAAAGTAATGTTAGATTATTTTCAATGATTGGTACATCTCCCCAGTTCATGACCAAAAACCGATAAGCCAAAGCCCTCATAAACCTGGCTTCCGCGATTGCATGGTTTTTAATTTCAAGCGAAACACCAGAACCTGAATAAGTATTGATATTGTGAATTGCCAGGTTCGATTGTCCAACAACGATGTAAAATGCACGCCACGAAGCACCATTCTCAGCATTTTCAGCCGTTGTATTAAACAACACGTTACCTCTGTCGTTGTATGCAGAGAATGCCGTCCCAGCCCTGAAATCACCCAAATTATACGATGCTTTATCATTATAATCGAACCAAACCTTATTATATAGTAAGGATGTTGAGGCCAATACTTCAGCATCTGTTTTATAAAATCCGGCGTCAACAATTGCATCTTTTGGAGGCCTGTTCAGGAAATCCTTCGAACAGCCAAATAAGAGAAGGATTGGAAGCAGAATAACAATCCCATAATATAAGTGTTTTAAATTTTTCATATTCCGAAATTTTTAAAAATTCAATAACAAACTAAATGTATAAATCGGGGTCAGTGGATAGCGTCCATAATCGAGGCCTTGAGCCTGATTACCAGCGTTTGTATCTCTGCCGACATATGATCCTACCTCTGGATCAAAACCTTTGTAACCAGTTAATGTTGCCACATTCTGTGCGCTAAAAATCACCTTGGCAGCGCTCAATACTTTTTGTTTCGTTAGTAATGTTGAAGGTAGATTATATGACAGCGATACATTCTTAAGCCTTATAAACGATCCGTCTTCAACCCATTTGGTTGTAAATCGGGTTTGATTACCATTGGGGCCATAGGAAATCCGGGGAACATCTGTATCAGGATTTTCTAAACCGGTTGTACCATCTGCCAGCGTTGTTGGCTTTGCATAATCCATCGCATGAATAAGCAGATTACGGCTCAGGTTAATATTATTCGGATTTGAATTAACCATGGCTAAATAGTTATAAATATCATTCCCGGAAGTAAAGGTAAGAAGCACACTCAATTCAAAACCTTTATAAGTGAATGTATTTGTGAACCCTCCAAATAATTTAGGCCAGGGATTGCCAATATAAGTCTGATCATTAATATCAATTTTTCCATCAGGCACTCCCGCCGGACCACTGATATCCTTATATTTAACATCTCCTACCCAAATATTGTCCACATTGGTTGGGAGCCTGTTACCACTGTTATCGACCGGTACAGGGCTGTTATTAATTTCGTCAACAGATTTGAACAATCCTTCTTCAACATAGCCAAGAAACAACCATGGTGCCTGGCCAACAGCAGATCGTTGTGTCCAGCTGTTCATCCACCATGAAGTGCGATCAACAATTGCAGCGTTTGAATAGAATTTAGTAATTTTTGTTTTGACTCCCGATACATTAAAATTCGATTCCCATTTGAATCTTGGCGTGTTAATATTGGTTGTAGTCAAGGTAAGACCCCATCCATTGTTTTGGAGTGCACCAATATTCACTGTTGGAGAATTTACTGCACCAGTACCATTTGTACCCATGTAATATGGCAAAGGATTAGACATCAAAAGATTACTGGTCTTTTTCTGGTAATAATCGAATTCAAGCTGAATCCGGTTATCAAGGAGAGCAATATTGAAACCGCCATCGAGTGTGCTGGTTTCTTCCCATTTTAATGCCGGGTTACTGTATTGTGATGGCATAAATCCTGTACCCCATTGCGATGCGCCTGTTCCCATCGGCGAATAGATACCACCGCCGCCTTGATTTCCGGTAACTCCCGCTTCAAAACGCAATTTTAACTCATTCATTAAAGGAAACTTGAAAAAAGGTTCTTTCGAAACTCTCCAGGCGGCTGAAAATGCCGGGAAAAGTCCCCACCTGTTGTCAGGGCCAAAATTCGAGGAACCATCATTTCGGATTGAACCTGAAAAAATATAACGGTCGGAAAAACTATAGTTAACATTTCCAAGATAGGATTCCATTGCCCACTCACCCTGGCCACCTGTGTTGGATGCAGTTTTTGGATCACCAGCGTTAAGGTCTAATATACTACTTGTTAGAAAACCTGTGCGTCCGGCACTTACATTTTTCCATTTTGACTCCTGCGATTCGTGGATCACCTTTACATCAAAATAATGTTTCCCAATTTGTTTATTATAGACAAGCATCTGATTCATTGTCCATTGTGTATTCATACCATTAAAATCAGATAGCGTTGCAATTGTATTTTTTGCCCATCCGATCGAGTAAGTTGGCACATAATACGTAGCATTGGTGTAGCCAACATTTGTATTAAACGAAGTCTTAAACGTTAAGCCCTTCATTATATTCAAATCCATATTGACGCTTCCTACAAATTGTCTCCTTGAATTATTATTGGTAACCAAATTAGAGATTGCGATAGGATTAACCGGGGCATATAAATTTGCGCCATTGGTAAGGTCACCGCCTCCCCATGTCCCATCCAGATTTTTTACCGGAACCTGAGGTGTCAATTGCAGAGCGTTAGAAATAAGGTTTTCCTGGCTCGTGGTAAGATCCTCTTTGGTTTGGTTAAAACTAAGGCTTGTACCAAAATTTACCCACTCCCTTGGTTTGTTGTCGAGGTTCAACCGGAAACTATATCTTTTAAAGCCGGAACCTGCTGCAACACCATCCTGATTTAAATATTCACCTGACAAATAGTAGTTGGTCTTATCCTTCCCGCCACTCATACTTACCTGGTGTTTATTCATAGCAGAGGTTTTAAATAATTCACTTTGCCAATTTGTACCAGGTCCCAGTAACGAAGGATCCATAAATTCAGCCTGGGTATCTCCACCAGCTATTGCATGAAATTGATTGACCATTTGAGCATATTGCGGTAAATTCATCACCTGCAAATGCTGGGGTGGTGTTTGCAAGTTGTACTGATAGTTGTAAGTTATTTTGGTTATTCCCTCCTTACCACGTTTAGTTGTAATCAGAATAACACCATTGGTTGCACGTGAGCCATACATTGCGGTTGCGGATGGCCCTTGTAAAACCTGGAAATCCTCAATATCCGAAGGGTTTAGCCCCGATAATGGATTCGACGAACTTTGAGCCCCGGATGAAACAGATTGACCGGCAATTTGCACCCCGTCTATCACATATAAAGGCTCATTGGTTCCATTAATAGAATTTACACCCCTTATATTAACAGAAATCGCACCACCGGGCTGACCCGAGTTTTGCGTAATATAAACACCGGCAGTTCTTCCCTGAAGCGCCTGCTCAATAGTGGTGTTCACAGTTTTTTCGATTTCACGAGATGTGACGGTAGTTTGAGCAGTGGAAAGATTGGCCCGTTTAACGGTTCCATAGCCAACAACTACAACCTCGTCGAGTCCCAATACTTTGGTTTTCAGCGCTACATTTACGACAGTTTGTTTCCCGACCAATACATCTTGCGTTGAAAAACCAAGAAATGAGAAGGTGAGCGTCGTGTTCTCATTAGGTACAGTAATTGCATAAGACCCATCAATATCAGTAACGGTTCCTATGGAGGTATTTCCCTTAATCACAACATTTACCCCTGGTAACGTTTCGGAATTGTTGAAATCAGTCACCTTTCCAGTGATTTTTTTCTGTGCCCATGCTCCCATAGACAAGAAAATCAATAAATAAAGAAGAATTTGTTTACTTTTCATGGATTTAAGTTAATTTGTTAATACTTTGTCCTTGGAAATTTGATGCTTTGTTAGTCATTTTGATAAAATTTAATTCATAAATTACTAATTAAGATTAGAATAAGTGCGATAATAACAAGGTAGATGACCCCTTCAATTACCAGATAGGTTCGTTCTTGATTTTTCATGAAACAGCGATAAATTAAAAAGAAGTTTGGTTAAACCTTGTTAAAATATGTCTTCAAATGTACTTTCGAAAACAGTGATTCATAGGTATGGTTTGAGTTTAAAAATAGCTTGTTTGTGACATGTTAGGGTATCATTTGTTTCGGGAAAGGGGGTCAATTGTAAATAAAAGTGTTTTTGCTGATTGTAATCAATTGCTAATTGATATCTTTAACATTGAATTAAATGTAGCGGAAAATCAGTGATTACCAGGACTAACAAAAAAATAGCTAAAGCGACTGAAAATGTGAAAGAATCAAAATTACCAAACATTTCCATTATCCCTAAACACTTTGTGTCAGAACGTTTTTGCTGGCGCACGATCGTTATTATCTGCGAAGTGTTTTGGGGATTGTTCTTTATGAATGTTCCATTGTCGGGGCAGGAGAATCGGTATGTTTTTTCGCATTTGAATGTCAATAACGGGTTGTCACAAAATCTGATCAATTGTATTTACCGCGATTCGAAAGGATTTGTCTGGTTTGGAACAAATGCCGGGCTTAATCGCTTCGACGGAACTAAATTCGAGGTTTTCACCAGCGAAAATCCACTAAACGGTGCCATCCTCAATAACAATATCAACGCAATCGCGGAAGATAAAAGTGGAAATCTTTGGATCGGCACAGCATCCGGAATTAGTATTCTTGATGGCAGTACTTATCAATTCAAGAATTTTAATTATGCCTTCGCCTCGCCGTACAGTTGTGGCGACATTTACTATGTAAATACGTTAGCAGCCGATTATGATGGAAATATCTGGATTGGAACTAATAACGGATGTTTTTATAATGATATCCGCAACGATTCAATCCATCGTATTTTAATCGACAGCACGAACTGTAATGCACCTCTTAACGGAATTACTTCAATTGTTCAGGATAACAATGGTAAAATGTGGATGAGCTCAAAAAATGGATTTATAATCAGTTATGATCCCATCCGGAAAAGCATCAAAAAATTTAAAATTCCTGATAAATCTGATGAACTTGCAAATAGCGTCACCAGGCTTTCCATCGATCGTGACAACGATCTTTGGGTCGGTAACTTGTTTGGTTTATATCTTTTCCATACTGATAAAGAAGAATGGGACAATCATTTTAAAGACAAACTGGATAAAAAAGACGAGTTAAAAAGAATTGGTGCAATCTCTCAGAATATTGACGGTTTAATATGGGTAGCTTCAGACGGAGGAGGTGCTTATATTATTGATAAAGAGCACTGGAGCATCACCAATATAAAACATCAACCTTTTGATGATCAGGAACTCTCTTCAAATGCCCTTTCATATGTACATTGCGACCGCGATGGAATTGTTTGGTTGGGGACAACGAAAAAAGGAGTCAATTTTTATAAAAAGGATATCAATAAATTCAGAATATACAAGAACATAGCAGGCAATATCAATAGCCTAAGTAACAATGATGTAAATGCAATTATTGAAGATCACAAAGGGAATATCTGGATAGGTACCGATGGCGGCGGTCTCAATTACCTCGATCGGAAAACCAAAAAAATCACTCATATAAAAGCAAATAATTCATCTTCTAATACGTTAAGCAGTAACATTATCGTGTCGCTTTTTTCCGATCAGTCCAATAACATCTGGATCGGAACCTATTTTGGTGGTTTAAACAGGTATGATCCAGTCACCGGAAAGTTTTCAGTTTTTAAATATAAATCTGAAGACACAACATCAATCTCAGACGACAGAATCTACGCAATATGCGAAGATAACAGGAAAAATCTGTGGATCGGAACAATGGCAAGCGGGTTAAACCTCCTTGACCCTGCAACAAATAAGTTCGCCCGTATCAATACCCGGAATTCATCAATTTGCTTCGACTATATTACTTCTATTATTCAAGACAAAAACAACCAACTATGGATATCAACCACAAACGGATTGTCATCCTATAATAATACAACCAGAACCTTTGAAAGCTTTAAAAACCAACCAAATAATAAAAATTCAATTAGTGATGACAATTTGACAAACTGTTTCGAGGATAGCCGCGGATTCTTCTGGGTCTGCACAAAAAATGGGTTGAACCTTCTCGATCGGAGCAACAATTCGTTCAGGCATTTTACGATGGGAGATGGTCTTCCCTCGAATAGCGTTCACGGAATTGTCGAAGATAAATCGGGTAATTTATGGATTAGTTCAAAAAACGGGATTTCGAAACTTACACTCAATGACGTGCAAAGCATTGAAAATTTTAATTTTAAAATTACAAACTATGGCATAACTGATGGACTTCAGGGAAAAGAATTTAATCAAAGATCAGCCCTCTGTACCTCCGACGGAGAGATCTTCTTTGGAGGTCCGGATGGACTAAATGCGTTCTATCCCGATGAAATTAAAGACGATACCACAAATGCAAAAATGATCTTCAGCGATTTTCAGATTTTCAATAAAAGCATCCCTTACGGACAGAAATACAACAATCGTATTCTATTGGATCGACCAATTTTCAACACCGATAAAATAGCATTAAAATACCACGAAAATTCCTTTACAATCGAATTTATCGCACTCAGCTATTTCTATCCGGAGAAGAACATTTACGCCTATAAGTTAGAAGGATTCGATAATCAATGGATTACATCCGACGGAAATAAGAGTTCGGCGACTTACACCAACCTTACCAACGGAACTTATAATTTCAGAGTGAAAGAGATAAAGGGCAAATTCGAAGGAAAGGAAATCTCTCTTGAAATCATAGTACTCCCCCCTTTCTGGAAAAGCTGGATCGCTTATGTTATTTATACAATTCTTATCTTTTTGACATTTATACTGCTGAGGCATCTAATTTTATTTAGAGAAAGAATAAATGTCCGAATAGAACATGAAAGACTTGAGGCGCAACATATTCACGAAATAGATTCCTTGAAATTAAAATTTTTCACCAATATTTCACATGAATTCCGGACGCCACTAACCTTGATCATGGCACCAGTCGAAAAACTACTAATCGAATTCAAAGAAAAACCGGAAGTAAAGTACCTGAAGCTTATTGAGCAGAATGCAAAACGATTACTCCAAATGGTAAATCAATTACTCGATTTCAGAAAAATGGAGGTCCAAGGTTTCAATTACAACCCTTCATTCGGCGATATTGTAGCTTTTTTGAATGAGGCAGTTTCTTCATTCAATAACCTGAGTGAACAAAAACATATTGAATTATCTTTCAGAACTAAGGTGAAGGAACTGAATACCTATTTCGACAAAGACAAGCTGGAGAAAATAATGTTTAACCTGCTTTCGAATGCCTTTAAATTTACGCCGGGATACGGACAGGTTTCGGTCTCACTGGCAGTTGAAACAACAAACAAACAACTTAATAATGAAACAAGTGCAAATCTGGTCATTAAAATAGAAGATACAGGCATTGGAATTCCTGAAGACAAGATTGAAAAAATATTCACCCGATTTTTCCAGGTCGATTCAACAGGGCAAGTTGAAAAAGGGACAGGAATTGGTCTTTCGCTGGTAGCTGAATTTGTAAAACTACATGACGGAGAGATCTTTGTAACAAGTGAAATCGATAAGGGAAGTTGTTTTACGCTCCATTTGCCGGTTAACAATTCAGGATTGCTTGCTGAACCGGCTGACGAAACAATTGAAGAGATCAACCATTTTCCAGTCATCATTGCCGATAAAAGTGAGAAACATTTTGATTCCGAAAGACCCGTATTATTGATAGCCGAAGACAACGACGATCTCCGTTTTTACCTGAAGGATAACCTGTTGGAACATTACCAGATTCACGAGGCTTCAAATGGTGAAGAGGCGCTTAAGAAGATTCAGAAAATTGTTCCTGATTTGATTATCAGTGATATTATGATGCCAGGGATAGATGGAATCGAATTGTGCCGGCGTGTAAAAACCGACAGAACAATTTGCCATATTCCTTTGATCCTTTTAACTGCAAGATCGTCGGAACAGCAACAACTGGAAGGAATCGGAAATGGGGCAGATGATTATATTACAAAACCCTTTAATTTCCAGATACTGGAAGCCAAAATTGCAAACATCATCAATTTAAGGCGAAATTTGCGACAGCTGTTCAAAAATAAACTTCAGATCGAACCGCACGAAATTACAGTTACCTCGCTCGACGAACAGTTTATGCGAAAAGCACTTGAGCTGGTTGAAAAAAATATTGCGATTACCGATTATTCGGTTGAGACGATGAGCCGCGACCTGGGAATGAGCAGAACCCTGCTTTACAAAAAAATACTTGCCTTGACCGGAAAACCACCATTGGAATTCATCCGTTCACTCAGGTTGAAACGAGCGGCACTTCTGTTGTCTAAAAGCCAGATGAATGTGTCGGAAATTGCTTTTCAGGTCGGATTTAATGATCCAAAATACTTCAGCAAACACTTCAAAAACGAATTTGGGGTACTCCCATCAAAATACATTGGTAAGTAAAACATACATTTTAAGAAAACAGATGAAGACAATCACAACACTCACGCTTCTCCTTTTTTGCTTCTGTTCAATAGCACAACAGCCTCGTGCTGTAGAATTGCATGGCGCGCTTCGAACGACACAAAATCAGATGGTTAATAAAGATGGTATTCCGCCGCAACTACGTGGAATCTCATTGTCGTGGAGCCTTTGGGCTGGCAAAAAATACTATAATACGAATGTGATCGACTGGCTGACCAGGGATTTTAAAATAACGGTGCTGCGCGCTTCAATGGGTGTTCAACCCGCAGGAGGATACCTGGAAAATCATGATGAACAAATGAAATTGATGACAACAGTAATCGACAGAGCCATCAATAATGGAATTTACGTATTGATTGACTGGCACGATCACAATGCTGATCAACATTTAGAGGAATCAAAAGCTTTCTTCGCCATAATGGCAAAAAAATACGCTGGTATTCCCAATGTCATTTACGAGATTTTTAATGAACCTGCCGAGCAAAAATGGGATGTGGTTAAGGCATATTCAATTGAAGTGATTAAAACAATTCGTCAGTATGATTCAAAAAACGTAATTGTGGTGGGAAGCCCAAGGTGGGATCAGGACGTGGATATTGCTGCTGCCGATCCTATTAAAGGCTTTGAGAACCTTGTTTATTCTTTTCATTTCTACGCCTCCGACCCGAATCACCAGGAGAAACTTCGGGCAAAAGCTGAATTAGCGATGACCCGAGGAATTGCCCTTTTTGTGACCGAATGGGGAGTCGGTGAATCGAATGGGAACGGGGAGTTTAATCGTGAAAAAACGAATGTCTGGATGAAATGGATGGAGAAAAACAAGCTAAGCTGGGCGAATTGGAACGTTACCGATAAAAAAGAGACCACTGCATTGTTAATGCCGGGAGCATCCAAATCAGGAGGCTGGAAAGATGAAAACCTGACAGATGCCGGTAAATATATTAGGGAACAACTTCATAAATTGAATAAATAAAATACGAAGATCATGAAACTAATTATCCTTATTGCTTTTTTCTGTTTTCAGACTGGAATTCTGAATGCAGAAACCAGGGACAAAAAAATAGGTGATAAAAACCTGATTCAATTGAATCAGCTGAAATCGGAAGTTAATAAAAACCTTACAGAGAATATTCTGCCTTACTGGATGAAGAATATGGTTGATCCGGTACATGGCGGGTTTTATGGCAGGATTGACGCTCAGGAAAAAAAATATCCGGAAGAAGAAAAAGGTGGAATACTAAATGCCCGAATTTTATGGACATTTTCAGCTGCTTACCGGGTTACAAAGGATACTTCCTATCTGACAGTTGCAAAGCGAGCCAAAGATTATATCCTCGGTCATTTTGTGGATCAGTTATATGGAGGAACCTATCGAAGTGTCACTTCCAAAGGCGAACCTTCCGATCTCCGGAAGCAGACCTATTCACAATCGTTTTTTATTTATGCGCTTTCGGAATATTTCCGTGCCACAAAAGATCAGGAAGCCTTAGATGCAGCAAAGGAAATATATAATTCGCTCGAAAAGCAGGTTGTAGATCCGAAGTCGGATGGCTATTTTGAGGTTTTCGACCGAAAATGGAAAAGAACCAACGAACGTCTGATTGGTGAGAAAAGCCTGAAGGATGAAAAGACCATGAACACGCATCTTCATTTGATGGAGGCTTATGCCAATCTTTACAGGGTGTGGCCCGATCCAAAAGTCGGTACACGGTTGAAAAATCTGATACTGATTTTCACTGATAAAATTATTGATCCGCAAACCTTTCATCTAAGGGTTTTTCTGGATGAAAACTGGAAGAGTACTTCCACAGTTAACTCTTTTGGGCACGACATTGAAGCTTCGTGGCTATTGGTTGAAGCCGCACAAATATTGGGTGATCAAACACTTTTAAAGAATTGCGAAAATATAAGTCTTAAAATTGCAGATGCTGCCAGTGAAGGATTGCAACCGGATGGCAGTCTGATCAGCGAAAAGGATTATTTAAGCGGAGAAGTCAATACCTCGCGTGACTGGTGGCCACAGGCCGAAGCCATCGTCGGTTTGATCAACGCTTTTGAGCTCAGTGGTGAGGAAAAATACCTGGCTAAAGCCATCAAATGCTGGGAGTTTACCAATAAATACCTGGTCGACCACAAAGCAGGAGAATGGTTCAATGCTGTCTCTGCCACCGGGGTCATCAGCAAAGGTGACAAAGCGGGATTCTGGAAATGCCCCTATCACAATGGCCGCATGTGTATGGAGGTGATGGAGCGGGTTTCCATGATCGGAAAATCCAATCATCCATAAAAATATCGGAAGAACATTAAATTAATATTAATCAATCAGTTCTTTATTCATACAAATAGGAACTCATACAGTTTTAATTACCTTTGCACGCTGAAAAATAGAAATTACAATAACAAGATTCATGAAGCGTATTATTGAATACAGAAGATTACTCGATATCACCCCGGACACTGATTTAAACGGATTAAAAAGCAATTACAGAAATTTAATAAAAGAGTGGCATCCTGACAAATTTGTTGGCGATGATGAACGCAAAGCCGAAGCTGAGGATAAAAGCAAGAGCATTATTGAGGCTTACCATTTTTTAGTGAGCATTGCACCTGAAACAAAAGCCTTTAATTTAGAGGGCTATACGCTAACAACCAATACTTCACCTATTGATGATTACACGTATAAAGGTCAGACATTGAAAATTACCTTTCAGGATGGAAGTGTTTATGAATACTTCGGAATTCCTAAGAATATCTATAACAAGTTTATGAATTCGTCGACCATACTAAGGTTTGCAAGACGACATATTTTCTATGCTTATACCTACAGAAACGTAAGCAAGCAAACTGCATAAATAAGATTTATCTGACCAACTCAAAAACCTTGCTTGTCTCCGAATAGCGATAAATCTTCTTTTTTACACTTTCGGGGACATCGCGGCGAGTTGTTAATTCGACCGTGCAACCATCGCCTGGCAATTTTTCAAGGGTAGTTTCTTCCAAAAAGCCATTTTCCACGGCACCGTCGTTTGAGGAAAGACTTTGATAAGCAAGGACTTCATTGATGTTTCCGCTGAGGGAAAAATAACTAACAATTCCTTCTGTATTACCCTGTCCGTAATATTTAGCTACCAATTTCAGACAGAACAATTGGTCACTAAACCTTTCTACACCTAATTTTCCACGTTTCCCCCATACTCCGTGACTGGTCACGTACTTCTTAAACTGGTCCAACTTCCACATTCTGTTTGCTGTCCTTGTAAAAGTTGCGACCCCGATGGCCGGAGAACATGCATGACAGTTATCCAGTTCGTTATCCTGATACCCCGAGGTAATAAAAACCACAGCAGCCCTTTCAATTGAAGTTTTACGAACAAGATTTTTATCTTTGAATAAGATCAATGTGTCCAATTGAGTGTAGCAAAATCCATCGCTCGATACGGGCAGACGGACATTATCGGTTGAGTCAGTTTTCCAAATAGCTTCCTGCCGATCGTTAAATGTTGCACCAAGGAATAATCGGGACATTAACTCCTTTTTATCCAATGATTTAAAAAATTGACCAGTCTGCTGGCAGAATGCCATTGAATACAGGAAAGAAAAGCAAACTACAAAGAATATTTTTTTCACAATTGACATTTTAAATCGATGACTGATTGGACATTGACTAATTAAATAACTTCCAAAAAGTCTATTTTGAAATTAAACAAAGCTATTGGTATTAATGGAAACGAAGATAGAAAATTTATTAATTTTTACGGGTATTTATTAATAATGAAAACAAGCGGCACAAATTAATGCCAGGCTGTCCTACCTGGTTTCGACAAGACTTTTTAGTGTTTGAATCCAGGCGGGCAAATCGTTCAGACTTTCGACATATTCAAGTTGTTCGCCACCTGCCTGTATAAACTGATTTTTATAGTCTGTACCAAGTTCCACAGTCGTTTCGAGGCAGTCAGCCACAAATGCCGGAGCAACCACCAGTATCCGTTTTACGCCATCAGTTCCTTTCTTTATCAATAGTTTATCAGTAAATGGTTTCAGCCAGTTGTTCGATAACCTCGACTGAAAACTTTGCGAAAACTGCCCCTCTGGCAGGCCAAGTTTTGAGGCCAGCAAACGCGTTGTTTCATAGCAGGTAGCTTTGTAGCAAAAATTTCCATGAGCAGGAAATTGCTTGTCACAGGTACAACTCACGCAATCGTTTCCGGGGTGAATCCTCGTTATGTGACTGATGGGTAATCCATGGTAAGAAAAAACAACATGGTCATATTTTTCAGGATGGTAAGATTCAATCTGTTCACAAAAAGCATTTAAAAACAGGGGGTTGTTATAGAATTGGCCTGTAAATTTCACTTCCGGTATAACCTCCCAGTTTTTAAGATAGTTCATTACAGCTTCAATGGCCGTGCCACTCGAAGATGCTGCGTAATGCGGAAACATAGGGACAACGATCAGTTTTGAAAATTCACCTGCTTTAATAACCGATAGTACATCCCTGATATTTGGATTCCCGTAGCGCATGCCCAAAAATGTGGTGTAATTCTCTCCCAATTCTTCCTGCAATTTTTCTTTTACGGTATTACCATGAAACAAAAGTGGCGAGCCGTTTTTATTCCATAACAACTTGTACAACTTTGCCGATTTGGGAGCCCTGAACGGAACTATAATGAGGTTCACAAGGATTTTCCGAAGAAGCCAGGGAATATCAATTACACGGGGATCGTTCAGAAACTCGAAAAGGTACCTGCGCACATCTTTCACAGACGGAGAATCGGGTGTACCAACATTTAAAAGTAATACGGCGGTTTTTCCTGATGACATTATTTTTCTATTAAAGATTTATCCAATCAATATCTTTCTTAAGTAATTGCAAGGTTTCATATTCTTCCGAC
>Ga0209724_1001550_pt1 | contig 20737 bp, 21 predicted proteins | sample grotaG_FD_184143 | JGI IMG/M metagenome (GOLD analysis project Ga0209724, IMG submission 184143) | Glacier valley bacterial and archeal communities from Borup Fiord, Nunavut, Canada, to study Microbial Dark Matter (Phase II) -... | ecosystem: Environmental > Aquatic > Freshwater > Ice > Glacier ...
ATTGGACTTGTAGCTTAATTGGATAGAGCATTTGACTACGGATCAGAAGGTTGGGGGTTCGACTCCCTTCAAGTCCACTTTTACAGCCCTTTTCGTTTCATTACGGAAGGGCTTTTAATTTTTGGGAAACACTCTTTTAATTTTTTGGGGAACACACTATGCTGAATATTGTACTATTCGGTCCTCCTGGGGCTGGAAAGGGAACGCAATCTCAAAATCTGATTGCCAAATATCAACTGGTTCATTTATCAACAGGTGACCTGCTACGTGCTGAAATATCAGCAGGGTCTTTATTGGGTACTGAAGCTAAAAAGCTGATGGATAGAGGATTGCTGGTTCCTGATGAGGTCGTTATTGGCATGATAAGTAACAAACTTGATGCGAACAAAGATGCCGCTGGCTTTATTTTCGATGGTTTTCCACGTACAATAAAACAGGCAGAAGCGCTTGATGATTTATTAAAGTCTAAAAATTCAGGTATCTCGGCAATGATAGAACTGAAGGTAGAAATAACAGAATTGAAGAAGCGTCTTTTACTGCGCGGAAAAGATTCTGGCCGTCCTGATGATGCAAATCCAGATGTAATTTCACACCGTATAGACGAGTATATTTCAAAAACTGCAACAGTTGCAGGTTATTACCGGGAGCGTCTGAAATATCATCAGGTAAATGGTATTGGTTCTATTGAAAATATCTTTCATTCAGTTTGTGAAGTGCTTGAGCAGATAGCTGTTCAGCCGCAAACCAATAAATAGTATGGCAGACTCAAATTTTGTTGATTACGTTAAAATTTGCTGTCGTTCAGGCGCTGGTGGGTCAGGATCTGCTCATTTTCACCGTGATAAACTAAATGCTAAGGGTGGTCCTGATGGTGGAGATGGGGGCCGGGGTGGCCATATTATCTTAAGAGGAAGCAACCATTACTGGACTTTACTGCACCTGAAATACCGAAAGCATATTATTGCAAGCGCTGGAAATCCTGGGAGTATTTCTTTGCAGACAGGTGCTAGTGGAAAAGATGAGATACTTGAAGTTCCTTTGGGTACAATTGCCAGAGACTTTGAGACAGGAGAGGTGCTGTTTGAGATCCTCAATGATGGTGAACAAAGAACGCTTACTGCTGGTGGTAGAGGAGGAATGGGTAACTGGAATTTTAAAACAGCTACAAATCAATCACCTAGAAATGTTCAGCCAGGTGAAGTCGGTCGTGAAGAATGGAAAGTTCTTGAACTCAAGTTATTAGCTGATGTTGGCCTTGTAGGCTTCCCTAATGCAGGTAAATCAACCTTACTATCTGTAGTATCGGCTGCCAAACCAGAAATAGCCAATTACCCTTTCACAACAATTGTTCCTAATCTTGGAATTGTTTCTTATAGGGGTAGCCGTTCATTTGTCATGGCTGATATTCCTGGTATCATTGAAGGTGCGGCTGAGGGTAGGGGACTGGGAATTAGATTTCTGAGACATATTGAACGCAATTCTGTCTTACTATTCATGATTGCAGCCGATTCAGCAGATATTCGAAAAGAATTTGAAGTGCTGATGAATGAAATCAGAAAATATAATCCTGATTTGCTTAGTAAGCCAAGAATGCTTGCCCTGACAAAAACTGATATGCTTGATATGCAGATGATTTCAGAAATGGAAACATTGTTACCCGAAGGTATTAAGACTGTTTTCATTTCTTCAGTTACCGGCTATGGTATTGCCGAACTGAAAGATGAATTATGGAAAATTTTAAATAAACCTGATGATTCAAATTTTGAGCCAATAGACTATAATCGAGACTAATAAAAGCTTAAATAAAAAACATAACCAAGCCCGGCTGAGTATTCAGACCGGGCTTGATTATTTTACTGATCTTCCTTTTTAAAATCTAGTGAGAGTGAATTTACGCAATATCTTAAACCTGAATCTGATGGTCCGTCATCAAACAGATGACCGAGGTGGCTACCACATCTGGCACATACTATTTCAGTACGAACCATGCCGTGGGTACTATCTTTTTGCTTGATTATCTGCGAACCTTCACCAATCTCATTATCAAAACTGGGCCATCCACAGTGTGAGTCGAATTTCTGAGAATCAGAGAATAATTCATTTCCGCAGGCAGCACAGGTATAAATACCTTTATCTTTATTATGCAATAAATGGCCGGTAAATGGTCTTTCTGTTCCTTTTTCGCGTAGTACGTAAAATTGATCTTTTGTCAATTGATTTTTCCATTCTACTTCAGTCTTTACTACTTTATCGTTATTACTATCCATTTAGCGAACCTTTAGGTTTAAAATAACAAACAGAAAACTACATTTTTTGTTCAGTTTTCTGAAAACCCTTTAGCTTTTCTCATTCAACTCAAATACGCTTATTAATCCTGCAATCAGACTTGTCCAGCCGGTTTGATGTGATGCTCCCAGGCCCATGCCTGTCTCACCATGAAAATACTCATGAAAAAGCAGCAGATTTTCACAACCTTCCTTTTTATAAAACTCATTGTATTTGCCGTGAATAGGCTTGTTCCCGTCCGCGTCTTTTAAAAACATTGAAACCAGGCGGTTTGAAACAAAAGCCGCAACCTCGAACAAATTCATAAATTGCCCTGATCGGGCCGGACATTCAACCTTTAGCGTATCTCCATAGTAGTTATGGTAGGTTCCCAGCATTTCTATGAACAAAAAGTTTAAAGGCATCCAAATAGGACCTCTCCAATTAGAATTGCCGCCAAATAATTTACCTGTTGCCTCACCAGGCTCGTAGTCTATTGAATAGTCCTGACCTTCAAGATCCATTGAATAAGGATGATCCTGATAGAATTTTGATACTGATCGTAAGCCCCAGGGTGATAAAAATTCGTCTTCATCAAGTACGATTTTTAAAATATCGAGCAGTCTGTCTCTTGCTACCAGACTCAGCAAATAATCACCATTAGACTTCGTACCGTCCTGTGCTAAAAATTTATGCGTTGTTTTTCTATACATGCTAAACCATTTCATGCGGTCACAAAAACTATTCAATCCTGCAATTTGCTTACTTTCAAGAATAGTGACAGCGAAGGTCGAAATAACGCCTACCAGTGAGCGCACTTTTATTGGTACAATTTCACCAGATGATTTTACCAGCTGGTCATAAAAGAAATGATCTTCTGTATTCCAGGAAGAATTATAGGCTTCTGAAATATACATGAAGTGTTCATAAAACTTAGAAGCAACATCTTCATATACTTTATCATACTGGGCAATCTCGAGCGCAATATCAAGCATATTCAGTGCATATCTGGCCATCCATGCTGTACCATCTGCCTGTTCAAGAATTGAATCACCCGGAACAGGCTGGCTACGGTCAAAAATCCCGATATTATCAAGGCCTAAAAAACCACCTTCAAATACGTTCAGGCCTCTAACATCTTTTTTATTAACCCACCAGGTGAAGTTGATTATTAGCTTGATAAAAATCCTTTTCAGAAAGGCAACATCTGTTCTGTTAGTTCTTGATTTCTCAATATGATAAATTCTTAACGCCGCCCAGGCTTGAACGGGGGGGTTACTATCATTAAAATTCCATTCATAGGCAGGTAGCTGCCCGTCTGGATGCATATACCATTCACGGGTTATGGTAATCAGTTGTTCTTTTGCGAAAAGCGGGTCAACCAGCGCCATAGGTAATGTATGGAATGCCAGATCCCAGCTTGCATACCAGGGATATTCCCATTTATCGGGCATTGCCAGAATATCGCGATTGTTCAGGGTTTTCCAGTTCGCATTACGTCCGGATAATCTGCTTAAAGGTAAATTCTGGTTAACCTTATCTCCCTCAAGCCATTTTTCAACAGTGTAATAATAAAACTGCTTTGACCAAAGCATACCTGCTATTGCCTGGCGGCTGATATTAAGTAATTCAGCATTTACAGATTTTTTAAAAATACTATCAAAGAACTCATGGCCTTCTTTCATTCTCTGGGCAAAAATAAAATCAAACTCAACACCCAGAGGGTCTGAGAGGTCTGTTAGTGTACTAAGTCTAAAACGCAGCTCAATCGTTTTGTCAGCTTCAATTTCAGCTTTATAAATAGGGCTGAACTTCGTTCCTGCTGTTTTTTGTTTTAACTGATCAGTATTTCCACTTATCAGTGAATCATTAAAAAAATCTTTCTTAAAAGGTTGATCATTGGGCTCATTATTGATTCTGGCCGTATTTGTTTCATTTTCAGTGAACCCAGTATAGGTAGGTTCCTTAAAGTAAAAACGGTAATCATCAAGACTATGATGACTAACTTTTACAGAATGACAGTTGTTCTGCGCTAGCAGGTTGCCTATCTGTGGCTTATGTTTACTCAGGCCAAATGACCACTGGTTCCGAAACCATACTGTCGGCAAAATATGTAGGGTGGCAGTCTTGGTAGATCGGTTTCTTGCTGTTATATGAATCAGGATATCATCTGGTCCATTTTTAGCGTACTCGATCAGAATATCAAAGTAATTATCATTATCGAATACTCCGGTATCAAGAATCTCATACTCAGGTTGCTCTTTTAATCTGGCTTCATTCTCAATAACGAGATCATCATATGGAAATGCGGCTATAGGGTACTTATAGAGGTATTTCATATACGCATGAGTTGGCGTATTTTCCAGATAATAGTAAAGCTCTTTTACATCCTCCCCATGATTTCCCTCATGATTATTCAGTCCAAAAAGGCGTTCTTTGATGATAGGATCTTTCCCGTTCCAAAAAGCAGGAGCGAAACAAATGAACTGCTGATTATCAGAAATACCAGCAATGCCATCTTCCCCCCAACGATATGCCCTTGAACGTGCCTGGTCATGGGTGAAATAATCCCAGGCATTACCATCAGCACTGTAATCTTCACGAACAGTTCCCCATTGGCGTTCACTCAGATAAGGCCCCCATTTCTCGGTAGATTTTTCATCTTGCCGGTTTTGGGTTAACCTTTTTTCTTCTGAATCTGGATAGCTCGACTGTACCATAAATTTTTATGCAATTGAAAAGTGATAAAATATTTTAACAACCTGAATCTTAAAAAAAGGCTGAAACTTTAACTTAATTCGCAAATTAAGTTAGCCTAAATAAAATTAAGGCTCGGTTTATGCTCATTGAAATGTTTCTGTAATAGACCAATTTTACTATCATGTACGACTCAAAAAAACAAATCTTCGATGCCTGCAGGGAAAACCTGTTAACAGACATTCATATTTTAGAAAAGGAAATGAATATGCTGAAAGAAAGCGCTTCAACTGATAATGAAGGCGGTATGAGTGATCATCTTGAGTCAACTGACGCAGAAATGATGAATGACCGTCTTGATCGTGAAAACCATCGGAATCTTCTTTATCAGGAACTCTCATTATTAGACTCATTGAACAAGCCAGAAAAACTTGAAGAGATTGAGCCAGGTTCGGTTGTGATCACTTCTGACAGAAATTTTTTTATTGCGATTGCCAGAAACTTTATTGTGAAGGAACATGATTTTATCGGGGTATCCGTTGCTGCGCCCATATTTCGGGTATTAGCAGGCAAAAAAAAGGGTGACACTTATAAGTTTAATGACGTAGAGTATACAATTAAAGAAGTTTATTAAAGCAGGTAAAGCTTATAATCCATGTATACCCGAAGTACCTCTGCCACGCCCCAGGCCTGGGCAATACAACCCTTAGGGTAAAATGGTGCAATTGCATCAAATATTTCTGATATTGTACCAATACCAGCTTCGTATAAATGAGGTTTGAAAGATTCTATTAGAGCTATCGCTTCCTCTTTTCCGGCTTCTCCATAAAGTTTTACTGCTGAATCAATATAAGGGCCAAGAAGCCAGCTCCAAACCGTGCCCTGGTGATAGGCTGAATCTCTGTGAAGCTTATCACCAGCATAATGCTCATGGTAATTAATAGATCCGGGGGCTAGACTTCTAAGGCCTCTGGGAGTAACCAGTCTTTCTTTTACTTTGGTTAGCATAGCTATGGAGTGCTCTTTGTCGAGCAGGCTAAATGGTAATGATACAGCGAAAACCTGATTTGGTCTGAAACTTGAATCTTTGTCTTCACCCTTAACGACATCATACAAATAGCCGCCCTTGTCATACCAGAATAGTTCAATAAATTTTATTTTTACCTGTACAGCTTTTGATGAATATCGTTGAGAATCATCTATAAACCCGAAATGAAGAAGGTATTCAGCATAAATCATTAGTAAATTATACCAGAGAGCATTTATTTCCACAGCCTTTCCTGTACGGGGGGTGACTACCCAATCATCAACCTTTGCATCCATCCAGGTAAGTTGAATTCCATCTTCACCTGCATACAGCAAACCATCATCGTCGACATGTATAGAGTAATAAGTTCCTTTTTCATGCCATTCTACAATAGATCTGAATACGGGAAGCATTTCATGTTCGATAAAAGCTATATCTCCGCTACTCTGCTGGTATTTGTAACAGGCAATAAAAAACCAGAGGGTAGCATCACAGGTATTGTATTCTGGTGCATTGGTATTATCAAGAAAGCGATTAGGAATAATTCCCTGACTGATATTTGCAGCAAAGTGCCTTAGTATTTGTTTAGCTTCTACAAAGCGTCTGGTTACAAGACATAAACCTGGAAGCGATATCATTGTATCACGCCCCCAGGCAGTAAACCAATGATAACCGGCAATGATTGAACCTTCGCCCTGACTGCCATTAATAATAAATTGCCCTGTTGCAAGTAGCAGGGATGAGGAAAAATCATCAACTGCAAGATCTTTTAAAATATGCAGTCTGTTTTGCTGTTCATGAGAAATGAGTTGGGCAGCTGAACCGAGAGGCAGTTTACCTATTCCAATGACCAGTTCTATGATATCACCTGGTTTCATATGCACCCGCAAAACACCCGGGGTGAATAAATCTTCAGTGAAATCCTGACCCCTGTCTTGTTCTGCCTGATAGGAGAAATTATAATACCATAAAGGTTTATCCTCAAATTCAAGCGCTTCATGCTGGATATAAAACCTGGTATCACAGTCATAAGGCTGGAAGCTGAAATGGCCGGCATTTAGTTCAGCCTTTTCATGTATACTTTTATTGGCATGCATAAGCCCATGATAATCGCGGCCTGCAACCAGAGGAAGAAGTTCAAGTGTAATGGGTGAGGGCGCAATCAGCAGCTGGTACTGAACAATAATAACGGCATCTGACCGTATGGCAATCACTGTTTTTCTCAGGTTTATATCACCACAGGTATAAATCCATTCGGGGAAAATATCTTTTTTAAATTCCTGCAGGTACTCTAGCCCCATAGGTCTGCCACCACCCACGTACTGGTCACAACTAAGATCAAATTCCTGATCCCCACAGATAATTTTTTCATTCAACTTTGACAGCAGTACCTTTCTTTCAGCAGGAGCCTTAACTGCTGCTACTAGTAATCCATGATACCGCCTGGAATGGGCACCTGACAGCGTTGAACTTGCCCAACCACCTGCCCCGTCTGTTTCCAACCATTCGTTGTAGAGAAAGAAATCTTCATTTTTTCCGACTTCCTTTTTTAAATAATAACTCATAAGCAAGAATGGTTAAGATTTGGGGCTATTTAATTTATGAGACAAAGTACTAAGTGCTTGATGCTAATTACACACTCTCGTTTCTTTGTTACTTTAATTTATGATTTTATAATTCTTTTTAAAATTCACGATCAGATTTCAGGTATTAAATTGTTTGACTTAGTTTTGAATATGAAATCACCTTATTATCTATTAGTATTACTTTTGGTGACGGCCTGTAATTCATCACAAAAAGAAGAACAAACTCAGGAAAAAGAATTACAAACCAAATTATTAAAAGTGCATGATCGAATTATGCCTGAAATGGAATCTATTTTTCATAAAGAAACAGCGTTAAATCAGGTCTTGAAAACTATAAGAGCAGATAAAAAAATAAATAAATCGCTTGATACTACTACAAGTTCGATACATATCAGAGCATCTCTGTCAATGCTCAAGGCTGCTGATGATTCGATGATGAACTGGATGGATAAACTTGATCTTGACTTCAGTCAGAAAAATCATAAACAAATCATGGCTTATTTAAGTCTTAATTATAATCAGGTTGGGCAAATTGATTCAGCTGTTAAAAAAGCGTTGGAAAGTTCAGATCTGCCTGCCACAAAATAAATTCAGATGCGTATAAACCAAATAATGCTGGTGCTGTCATTGTCGATATTCAGCGCATGTTCAAATCATACCGCCCATATTCCTATTCTAGGTACACGTACAGCTATTACGCGAGAAATAAAAGGTAAAAAAGTTACAGATACATTGTATCATACCATACCACCTTTTAATATGCTAGGTCAAGACAGTGTAAAAATTTCAAATGCTACACTTAAAGGGAAAATATATGTGGCTGACTTCTTTTTTACTTCATGCCCGAGTATCTGCCCGGTGATGCAAAAAAATATGCTTAAATTGTATAAGCAGTATAAAGATGAACGCGATTTCGCATTTTTGTCCTATTCAATTGATCCGCTTCATGATACGCCTTCAAAACTTAAAAAATATTCAACACAGTTGGGTGCTGATAGTAAAAAATGGTATTTTGTGACAGGAAATAAAGATTCGACCTACGCACTTGCCGAGAAGGGTTATTATGCTACAGCGAAAGCTGACTCTACAGCCCCTGGTGGGTTTGTGCATAGTGGAGGCCTGATTCTTGTTGATAAGGAACGTCGTATAAGAGGTATATATGATGGCACCCAAGAAGATGAGGTTGATAAACTGTCTCAGGACATGAAACTCCTGCAGGCAGAAGAGGCGCAGTAATTCAAGAATTAACCTGGAGAAATTTTATAATTCTCCAATAACTGATAATAGATGAAAATAACGATGCTTAAATTGTTTATAATCCCTGTCGGACTATTAATTATTTTTTTAAGTGCTTGCGCTGGCGGAGGTTCACAAAAAAAAGCAGAAAGTATAAATGCTGGTCTTACACTATTTAAAACAAATTGTGCTGCCTGTCATCAGGAAAATGGTGAAGGCATAGCCCAATTATATCCTCCGTTACAAGGTTCAGATCTTTTAAAAGCCAGTCCGAACCGTATCGCCTGCATCATTCACAATGGTTTAAATGGTAGTATTGTTGTTAATGGCATTAATTATAATCAGGCAATGCCTGGTCTTGTTGGCCTTACGCCAGTTGAAGTTGCTGATATTTCAAATTATGTGCTGAATAACTTCAATCACTTGGATACCTACTTTGATGCCGAAGCAGTCAGCAAGCAATGGGCTTTGTGTAAATAAAAATCACAAATCTGATGACTTGCACCATGCATTTATGAGCATGAAGAAAATAGTTACAGGCGCCTTTCGAAAAGAGAGGCGCTTTCATTTTTTATGATCGTGACCAGAAAATTTAAATTTAGTTATCCTTGCTTTTTGCTTGTTTTCAGCTCCTGTATTTTTTTTGCCTGCCATACGCATAATCTTGCCTTGACATCAGCTTATGATCCTGACCATCTCGAGCCATCATCTATTGTAGTTTTGCCATTGCAAGAAGCTGAACTAAGAACGAGATATAGTATCCTTCTTGGTATCGAACCTGAGCTATTACATGATATCAGGATTTATTTTTTTATAGATCAATGGATGGGAACCCCTTATCTGAATGGGGGTACGACGCATATGGGTATAGATTGCTCGGCCTTTTCTCAGGGATTATACCGTGAAGTTAACGGTTTGTTTATTCCTAGAACTTCTTTACTGCAGGGTGATATAGTTCAAGAGAAATCAAAAAGCTCACTTGTAGAAGGAGATTTGGTATTTTTTAGCTCAGGGCATAATTATATTGATCATGTAGGTGTATATCTTGGCAATGGTAAATTCGTACATGCTTCGACTTCAAAGGGTGTTACGATCAGTGATTTGAATCAAAACTGGTATCTGAAGAATTATGTCAAGGGGGGTGCAGTAAAATGAAAGATTCAGATATGCCGTCAGATGTAAATGAGTCTGCAATTCAGGGTAAGCCGATTAAAATAGCAGGTTCAGTTTTTTTTAAGAATATTGGTTCAGGCGCCTATCAGCAGGCGCTATTTGTCATGATTGCAATGCTCTTTTGCCTGCGTCTGATACCAGCGGCCTGGCTTGAGTTAGGTAATGATGAGGTGTATTATATTACCTATACCCCACATTTACAATGGAACTATTTTGACCACCCGCCAATGGTGGCATTAGTGATCAGGATTTTTACCGCTAACCAGTTATTGATCTCTCACGAACTATTTGTCAGACTCGGTAGTCTGGTTTCTTGTGGCATTTCAAGCTGGATCATGTTTCGTATCGGCCTGAGATTACATTCGGCAAGGGCTGGGTTTTTCATTGCCTTACTCTATAATAGTTCAATTTATGCAGGTATTATCGCGGGTTTATTTATTATGCCAGATGGGCCTCAAATGCTGTTTTGGACCTGGAGTCTCTTACAACTCACCAAGCTTTCATTCGATGAAGCCCCATTAAAAAACTGGCTCTTGTTTGGCCTGACTTCAGGACTGTGTATGATGAGTAAGGTACATGCTATATTTATTTTTGGGGGTCTTGGTCTTTATATCCTCTTCTCAAAAAGAAGCTGGCTGAGGCAACCAGGCCTATATTTGGGAACATGCCTTGCGGTATTGATTTTTTTGCCTGTGGTTTTCTGGAATATCCACAATGATTTCATTACCTACCGTTATCATAGCGCAAGGGTTACACCTGGGTTTGATCTTCATTTACTCGGTTTTTTTCGAGAACTAATGGGACAGATTGTGTATAATAATCCTGTAAATGTAGTGCTGATTATTCTGGGGGTTCTTAATTTTAAGAAACTGATGATCAAAAAATCTGAAAGAGATGCGCTGACACTCTTTAATTATATTGCTCTGCCTATGATCGCAGTCTTACTGGTACTTGCACTTTTCAGAGATACGCTGCCACATTGGAGTGGGCCTGCATATGTCACACTTCTACCTCTGGGAGGTATTAAACTAGCAATATTCAGTAAGAGAAAGATACCTGGAGTATTAAAATGGGCGTTGGGCATATTTGTATTCTTTATTCTTACAGCTTTTACTGCCATTCATTTACTACCAGGCACTATCGGCAAAACTGATAAAAAGGAAACCTATGGTCAGAATGATATCAGCCTTGACTTATATGGCTGGGAAGATGCTTCAACCCAGTTTAAAAAAATTTATCAATTTGAACAGCAACATGGGGATATGCCTTTCGGGGCACCTATAATTGCCATGAAGTGGTTTCCTGCAGCTCATGAAGACTATTATATCTGCAGGCCACTAAAAATAAGCCTGATCGGGGTAGGCGAACCCTATGATCTGCATCAATTTTTATGGCTTAATAAATGGCGTGTGAATGGGGTGAATATGAATTCAGCCTGGTTTATTATGCCCACGAATGTACCTGTAGATGTTGTCACTGAATTGAAAAGTTCTTATCGTGAGGTGCGTTTTTTTAAAATGTTTGCCAGTTACCGCAATGGTAAAATCTGCCGGTATTTTATGCTTTATAAACTAAAGGGCTGGCAGGGCACAATTCGGGTTGCAGGGAGTAAATAAAGAATATCAAGATTCAGGAAATAATCAGAATTCAGTATTAATTTGGTGATAAATCAAATCAGAAATAAAATGAATAACTTGAAATCGAATGTTATCTGCTTTTCTACGCTGATTCTTCTCGCGTTTAGCCTGAATTCATCAGCCCAAAAAATTATAAAAAAACAGCTGCCTGTAGCTGTTCAGTCTAAGTTTTCACAGTTAAGCCCGGGCGTTTCTAATGAAAAATGGGGTAAAGAAGGTGGAAATTATGAGGCTGAGTATATGGTAGGTAAGGTTGAACATACTACTGTTTTAAGCCCTCTCGGTACACTTGTGCAAACTGAGATAGATATCAAACCAGCACTTCTTCCTGCACCTGTACTGGCTGCTGTAAAAAAGGCATACCCCGGTTCAAAAATAGATGAAGCGGCAGAAATAACTGATCCAGCCGGTAAGAAATCATATGAAGCTGAGATCAAGGGCATGGATTATATTTACGATATAAGCGGTACTCTTATTAAAACCGTAAAAGACTAATTTAAAATCAGGCTGGTAAGGTATCATAACCTGGCAGCCTGATTTTATTTTAATTAGGTTTTTTGCTCATCGTATAAAGCAGTTTACCAGTATAGTTGATCATGTAAACAGAAGCATTGTCTGCTTTGAGCGAAACCATTGCAAAACCCGACTCACCATTGCTAAACTTGCTGAGGCCATCTATAAATCCAGCATCCCTGGTTTCAGAACCGGCTCCTGAAATGATGTAATCAACAGCAGATGCTGTAGGCTTTAAGTGTTGTAAGTCGTGATCATGGCCGCAGAAGAAAAACTCAACTTTATTTTTATCCAGGATTGGCTTAAGGCTACTCATTAATTCTGGAGTACCTCCGTGTTTGGTGCCTGCAGAATATACTGGATGGTGACCAAAAACAATTTTCCAACGGGCATTTGATGTTTTTAGGGTACTGTCAATCCACCTTAACTGAGCAGTTGTATCCTGAGCATTTATATCACCGTAGTGGCCTGACTCTTCATGATATTTATGAACGAATGGGCTGGTATCGATAAATATAAAAAGCGCCGAATCTCTACCTGTTATGGGGCGTATAATAGCGTAATAACGTGCTGGAAGTTTCCATCGCTTACTAACCTTGGTATAGTCGACTTCAGCTTGAGCAAGACCCCGATAATCATGATTACCAAGGGTCACAAACCAGTCTTTCTGTAAGGCAGTGCCTGAGTAAATATCTTCAAAAGAGGTCTTCCATAATTTATCATCGACACCTTTTACCCCATCATCATAAATATTGTCACCTGTAGAAACAATAAACTTTGCATTATATTCAGCTGAATAATTATTCATTTGATTTGAGACATCCTGCTGATGAAAAGCCCCATTACGACCCCAGTCTCCAACTATCAAAAAGTTGAAATCTTTTTTAGTTGATTCTGGAATTTTAATGTCGGTAGCTAGCTGAAGATAAGCCTGTGATACAGCCTGTTCATCGATGATCGGGTTGGTCTTATGATTTCTACTGGCAAGAATGTTTACATCTGTATTTATACTCAATTTGGTAAACTGGGCATACCCAGAAGTTATGCCATTTAAAAAGAGTACTGAGGCAAGCCATAATAACCTTATTGATTTTATAGAAATAGTCATAGTTGATCGAAATTAAAAAACCGAAGTTCTAAAAGTAATATGATCACGATGTAAATCAACTGTTAATTTAACGTTATGTTCTGCTATAACTGACCGTTGTCTGCTGCTTTTAAAGAGAACTGAATACAGGTAAAGCGAGTAACCTTTTTACTACTTTAGTAAAAAAAATTGAATGAGTACTAATTCTACAGTTTCATTTGCCGGAAATATTTTATGGATTATTTTTGGAGGTTTTTTTTCAGCCCTTGGTTATGTATTTGGCGGTCTGGCCCTATGTGCTACCATCATTGGCATACCCTTCGGCATTCAGTGTTTTAAACTGGCGGCTCTGGTGCTAATGCCTTTTGGTTCACGTGTTGAGACAGACCCCTCATCATTGGGCTGTTTGTCTATAATCTTAAATATTCTATGGCTGGTAACAGGGGGGTGGTTTACTGCACTGGTTCACTTTTTTTTTGGCATATTATTTTGTATTACCATTATAGGTATTCCTTTTGGTTTACAACATTTTAAACTGATGTCATTATCCGTTGCTCCTTTTGGAAAAAGAATAGTTCCTTTAAATTCCTGATTTACTTTCTCTGGCTTTAATTATCTAAAGCTTTCTATGTTCTTGAAATAATTATATCAGGTTGTCACATATACAAACCCGTTATCAAAAAATAGATACCCAGCATTGTCAGGGCAAGACTAAAAAACCACAAAGGTTTTCTTTTGGTAAGAATTGTAATAGCAGAAATGGCAATGGCTATCTGAAAGATCGTTACGGCCTTGGCAAGCACTTCATGAATGGCGATATGATGACCTGACTCAGCAGCGAATTCTTCAGCCACTTTTTTGATCTTTTCCTGTTCAGCCTTATTCTCTTTTATTTTCTCTTCATTTCCAGTGATTGCTGGCTTGCCGATTGCCTGAAGAATCACACTATTACTTGTAAGCACCAATGACTTAATGCCTTTTGCCTGATAGTAACTCCATTGATCTGATGATTTAATCTGACTGACCAGGGCCTCATCTGAATTTTGGTTTGCAAACAAACTTGCTATAGCGGCCAGCACAGCCAGCATTGCTGTTGATAACGCAACCCAAACCATCCAGCTTTGACGTCCGTGTTCTGCTCCTTCGTTCACCTGTTCATGTAAATGTTCTGTAGGTGGTTCAATTTCTTCCATAAATGCTGTTATCGAATAACTGTTTCAAAGATACAAAAGCCTGTCACCTTTAAAAGTGGTTAGCATGCATAGCCGGGCATTATTCTTGTCTACTAACCAATCTGGAGTCACAATTTCATGGCCCTGATACTGATGCTCAAGTTTTTTAAAACCACCTGGGAAATGATGGTGGGTACTTTTACTGGTTTTATAAATGACAGGGGTTTGAAGCTCAGTGCTGCTCTTGCTTATTATACCTTGTTTTCAATTGCGCCCCTTCTGATACTTGTTATATCACTAGCCAGTATTTTTTTCGGGCGTGATGCGGTTAACGGTCGGGTCGAAGAGCAGATTACTACCTTAGTGGGGAATCCTGCGGCAAAACAGATACAGGAAATGATCAAAAATGTCACCATTTCGGGTAAATCTCATATCGCCCTGGTAATCGGCGTCATCGTATTGGTCGTTGGTGCTACTAGTACTTTTATAGAGATTCAAGATTCGATAAATATAATCTGGGGTGTAAAAGTAAAGCCTAAACGTGGATGGCTAAAACTCTTAACCGATCGCTTACTTTCCTCTTCATTAATCCTGGGTTTAAGCTTTGTTTTAATTGCTTCCCTTGTTGTCAATGGATTTGTTCATGCCCTGAGTGATTCGTTGAGTCATATTTTACCCAGTATTACCTTCATTTTATTTAAGGCTATTAACCTTGGAATAACCTTTATCGTGATTACGGTTTTATTTGGAAGCATTTTTAAATTCTTACCAGATGTGCGTATTAAATGGAAAAACGTTCGCATGGGGGCTTTATTTACGGCCTGCCTGTTCATGATTGGGCAGTACGTAATCGGGCTGTATATAGAGTTCACTCATCAGGGCTCAACATATGGCGCGGCAGGATCGCTGATCGTGATTCTTGTCTGGATTTACTATACGGCTGCTATTTTATACCTGGGAGCAGAATTCACGCGTTTCTATTCTGATCATTACGGCATAAAAATTGAACCTGCAGAATATGCTGTTTTCGTTCAGGAACAGGAAATAGAACCAGCCTCTGTTGATGAGGCACCTGAAAAACTAATAAAAACCGAAGATGCTGACCCTTTAGACGCGAACAATACAGAAATCAGACCTTAATATATACCAGTCATATAACCAAACAGCTCATGATCAGAAATATACACTTTATAGTTAATCCGGCTGCTGCCAAAAAAGAGCCGTTATTATCAATCATAAATGAGGTATTTAATAATTCAGATGTGAGCTATGATTTATCAATCACAAAAAAAAGGAATGATATTCACGGCATAGCTTCGTCCCTGATTGGTAAAACAGACCTTATTGCAATTTATGGTGGTGATGGTTGTGTCATGGAACTTGCCCAGGTTCTTGGAAAAACTGAAACTGCCATGGCAATTATTCCAGCGGGCACAGCAAATGTTATGGCAAAAGAACTTGGCATTCCCCTGGATACGAAAGCTGCCATTCAAATGCTTCTTGCTTCTGACTCTGAGATTATAAAAATAGACATGGGCTTGATAAATTATCGTCCATTTTTGATTAGAATCAATTTGGGTGTAATGGCTGAAATGATTTTGCAGGCTAACCGCGGTTTAAAAAATCACCTGGGCCAGTTAGCCTATGGTGTGACTGCGTTGAATTCATTAAATGAAGCTTTGCCCGTAATGTATTCAATGACCATTGATGGTAAGCGTATCGATCAGGAGGGTGTTTCTCTGACTGTGACAAATTCTGGAAATATCGGTATTAACGGGTATTCAATGTTACCTGACATAAGCGTGACTGATGGTATGCTTGATGTTGTACTCATGAATCAGGCTAATCTGATTGATATACTAAAAGTAGCTTCAACTACATTACTTCAAACAGATTCAAGTGTTTTGAAACATTGGAAATGCCGGGATATAACCATTCACATGGATGAAGAACACCGCTTTATATGCGATGATAAAGAAATGAGAGGTCAGGATCTTCAAATTTCAGTTGTTCCAAAAGCGTTAAAAATAATGGTGGCGGGTTCTGCAGCAGGTGAATTAATTAATAAGGAGGGAAATCCTGGTAAAATGGCACATGCATGAATGCTCTTTACATCAGGCTCAGAAGTTTGAGCGTTCGTTTTATTATTTTTTATCAGCGACTTTATGATAACCTTTACAGGCTGAAACATGGTATCCCCACTTTAAAACATAGTCAAATTACCGCAGATCTTTTTTTAGGTAGCCAGTATTCACTACTTGGGCTAAAAAAACTCGAAGCTCTTGGTATTACAGCCATTGTGAACATGAGGATGCATTCGGAATATGCTGATGCTGTTTATGAGGGTATCAAATACCTGCATTTACCAACTCCTGATAATACCCCTCCGGCACTTGAAATTCTTGAAAGAGGTGCCAATTTTGTCGATGATGAAATTCAAAAAGGAGGCAAGGTCTATATACATTGCCGTCAGGGCCTAGGTCGGGGCCCAACGATGACCATTGCATACCTCATTAAAATAGGGATGACTTTGGATGATGCGATTGACCTGGTTAGAAAAGTGAGAACATTCATCAACCCCAGGCCCTCTCAGATTGAACAGCTCAAAAAGCTTGAAGCATTCTACCACCCTGAAGCCCCTGTTTCAAACCAGCTTCAGGATAATCTGTAAGTTTTGAAAATAAAGCCGCAGCATCATTTATTGATTTCTGCGGCTTTATTATTTGAAGAGGAAATTATTATTTTATTGCAATGAGTTCTACCTGCTCAATAATTGGATCTTTAGATAATAATTCACTTGCACCGGCCATCAAGGCAGCGGCAATCTTACCTGACAGGTGAGCTTTTCTTCCGTCTTCAGTTTCAAACGTATCAAATATGCCGAATGTTGATGGTCCTATTTTCAAGGCGTACCATCTCACCGTATCAGGCTCTTCTATCGCAAGTGGTAAAGCTGATTTTAAAAACTCCAGTACTTCATTTTCTTTACCGGGTTTGGCTTCAACCCTTGCTAATAATGCAAATTTTTCCATGTATGATCAGTTTTATATTTATCTGTTAAACAGGAAGCTGATCTAAGGGTTTGTAAAAAAATTAGCGAATATTGGTACAGGTAAATAAAATAAAAATTAAATTGCATAATGAATGTCAACGATTTCTTTTACGGGGTTGCTACAGGGCTTGGTTTAGTCTATCTTGCTTATTTTATTTATTGTTTATATAAGAAATACCTTTTACATAAGGCGAAAAGTAGCAATCAGACAGTTTAATCTTTTAGCCTGTTTTCAAGAAAAGCAAGAGTATGCCCCCAAGCCTGGTCTGCAGCTAATGGGTTATAACTTGGCCTTTCGTCACAGTTGAAACCGTGGTCGGCATATGAAATTATCACATTCGTATATTCTTTGTTCTTAGCGTTCAAAGAAGTAGTGATTTGTTCGATTTTATCAGGCGAAATATGAGAATCTTTTCCACCCCAAAAAAATAAATGAGGAGCCTGAATCTCCTTGTCTTCAGCTATCAGCTTTTCTATACCACCCCCATAATAGGATACTGCAGCTGATAGTGGCAGTATGGCATTTGCCAGAAAAGATACCCTGCCCCCCAGACAAAAACCAATTGCAGCAATTTTACCGGGTATTATATTTTGTTGCCTGACAATCCAATTATAGGTTTCAGTGAGATCATTTTCCAGCAATTCAGTTGTGAGCACATTAAAATGAGGTATTGCCAGACTAAAATCTGAATAGGGTATTTCAATCATTTTACCAGTACGATGAAATAAATCAGGAGCAAATACAGCATATTCTTCATTGCACAGACGCTCACAGATATTTCTGATATGATTATTTACGCCAAATGCTTCCTGAAGTACAATTATTACTGGCTGATTTATTCCTTTATCTGGGAAAGCAACGTAGACATTCATCACACTACCATCACTAAGTGAGACTGCATTAAAACTATGGTTATTCATTTTTAATTGTTTAAGATTTTAAGTAATAACTTGCCACTCTTAACTGCTACTGTATAAATCGGGGTCAGATATCAAACAATTTGCAAAATATGAATACACCGATAACCAAACAAGAAGTTCTTCAATTCAGAGCATTAACCAAGGGTACAGCTGAATGTATTCATTTTAATAATGCTGGATCTTCATTGCCGGCAGATAGTGTAGTAAATACAGTTGTTGACTATTTGTTAGATGAGGCAATGAATGGGGGGTATGAAACTGAGTTTAACTATCAGGCCGAACTTGAAAATACGTATCCCTTAATTGCCAGACTTATCAACGCCGAAACAAATGAAGTTGCTATTGTTGAAAATGCAAGTCTGGGTTGGGGGCTTGCTTTTAATGGAATTCAATTCGAAAGTGGTGATGAGGTTATTACCTCTGAGATGGAATACTCAACAAATTTACTGGGCTATCTGAATGCAAAGCAACTTTATGGCATTGACATAAAATATATCGAGCAGGATAAAAATGGTAATTTCCCTTTAGCCGATCTCGAGTCTGCAATTACCCCGAGAACCAAACTCATTGCCGTCACTCATATAGCATCTGGGTCTGGAACTATGTTGCCAATTGTTGAAATCGGGGCAATTGCAAAAAAAAACCGGATTCTTTATCTGGTCGATGCTTGCCAGACGATTGGTCATATGCCTATTGATGTAAAAGAAATAAATTGCGATATGCTGTCTGTAACGGGTCGAAAATATCTACGTGCACCCCGGGGTACCGGATTTCTGTTTGTAAAAAAAGATGTTCAGCCTATGCTTAAAACTTTTTTTATGGATAGTCATACTGCTTCATGGGTTTCTGAAACTGAGTTCAGTGTAAGGGATGATGCTCGCAGGTTTGAACTATATGAAAAAAACAGAGGGCTTTGTCTGGGTCTGTCGAAAGCCGTTGAGCTAGCCCTTTCTATCGGGGTTGACCGAATCTGGCAGCGGGTGCAAATGCTAGGGGATTTATTGCGCCTTGAATTAAAAAAAATACCAGGTCTAATAGTGCATGACCAGGGTGATTTAAAATGTGGAATTGTGACCTTTTCTTTAGCGGGTGTTACTGCTGGGGATGTTAAAAAAATACTTAGTGAGCGAAGTATTCATGTTTCTGTCGCGAATGCCGCTTCCACCTTACTTTATATGAATCATAAACATCTTGATGCCATTGTCAGAGCCTCGGTTCATTATTATAACACTGAAGAAGAAATTGCAATCATGTGCGAAATTTTAAAATCAGTAGGTAAATAGGACCGTAATGGATCTGAAAAACATTACAAATTAAAAATCAGCCTGGGGCTTGATCCATGCCTATTTTAAATATGTATCGAACCATTTAATATATCTTTCGAGTTTGTCAAGTTGATAACTCGGTACCGAAACCCCATGATATTGGTTTGGATATAAAACAAGCTGGGTAGGAATATTTTGAGATTTCAGGGCCATATACATCTGCTCACTTCCGATAGTAGGAACATTAAAATCTTTCAGGCCCGACATAAACAGCACAGGGGTTTTTATTCTGTCAGCATGAAAGAATGGATAAGAAAGGTTGATCCATTTTTCCTGATTCTTCCAGGGAGCGCCCAGTTCATTCTCATATTGTAAAACATACTGGTCAACACCATACATACTTGTTTGTAAGGCACTGCCAGCACCCGATGCACCAGCTTTAAAGCGGGTATCAGAAGCAATTGTATAATCAGTAAGAATGCCGCCATAACTCCAGCCCCCAATACCTAAATGTGCAGGGTCAGCAATTCCTTCTTTAACCAGTTTATCAACAGCACCCAGAAGATCTGATACCTCTTTATTTCCCCAGTCGGCATAAATGGCTTTACAATAAGCCAGCCCCCGGCCGCTACTTCCCCTGTAATTTACAGCTGCAACTGCATAACCTGCACAGGCGAGTGCCTGACGGGTTATATCAAATCCATATTCATCCTGTGCTACAGGGCCACCATGTATGAATAAGATAAATGGCAGCTTTTTAGACCGTATGCTATCAGGTGTATAAAGTATTCCTGAAACAGCTGTTCCATCTTTACTGCTTGATTGAAAACCAGCAACATGGGCAAGCTTATACTCTTTCAGCCAGTTTTGATGCTGGGTTAATTTACGGGTTTTGCCTTTTTCAAAAGCATAAAGTTCAGCGGGTAAATATCGGGTCGTCATAGTAATTACCCAGTTATCAAGGCCAAGTGCCTCAATATTTACGATTGCATTTTCACCATTGGTTTGTCTGATTATTTTTCTGGTCTTGAAATTATAGGTAGCTAGTATAACCTTGCGGTCGTCTGCAATCAGGAAGCCCAGGTTTTTTCCATCTTTAGTGAAAA
>Ga0209724_1001551_pt1 | contig 20736 bp, 16 predicted proteins | sample grotaG_FD_184143 | JGI IMG/M metagenome (GOLD analysis project Ga0209724, IMG submission 184143) | Glacier valley bacterial and archeal communities from Borup Fiord, Nunavut, Canada, to study Microbial Dark Matter (Phase II) -... | ecosystem: Environmental > Aquatic > Freshwater > Ice > Glacier ...
AGTGGGGTAAATGTTGACGCTACCGTAGTTAGTTGCGAATTCACACCATCCATCGGTAAGGGCAGAAACAGCATACAATTTACGTTTACGTATAAATTACCTGACGGCAGCATCACCCAGCCAATATACGGGACGCCAGCGTTCTTTGATATAGTCGGCCATACCTGTGAGGAATTTCCGATTGGGAGTGTGTTGCAGATCAGCTATCAGCGCGATGGCCGTTCTGCCCCTTACGTATCTGACAGCCGACTTGCTAACCCATTATGGGAAACGGTGGGGCAGGTTATCATCTTTATTTTTGGTTTTGGTTTTTGTGTATTATATTTTGCGAATGGTGTTGCTAAAGTAATTCGGTTTCCCGTTTGCGTATGGCAAATGCTAGTTATGGACGTCAAAGGTAAGCTGTACAGTGGTGAAGTTGTACGCTGCACGCGGGAGAGTTTGGGCGATACAAACCAACGGTTAGAAGAATGGACGCTGACTTACAAATTCAGCACACCACAAAGCACTGAGATCATTGGCAAACAGCGTGCCCGCAACAGCGGTTTGCTCAAACGGTCACTGCCAGAGCCGGGCATATCCGTGACGGTTGTGTATGCCAATGATCACACTTATTGCGTACTATAAAGCTGATCGGGAAGTCCAGCGATTTAAGAAGAGCGGATTTGCAACGAGCCGCTCACCACGGCTGCCAACAAATCAACGCACGCCTGCACATCGCGCGCATCGACCGTTTCGCTGGTGGTATGTACATGCCGCACTGGAATCGAGATTGCGCCGGATGGAATCCCCGCCGCCGTGACTTGCATCCCCGCCGCGTCGGTGGTGCCCAGGTCGAGCACTTCCAATTGATACGGAATATGCGCCGTCTCAGCACGCTGAATGATCAAATCCTTGAGCGCGGGTGGTACGATATGGCCTGCATCGCGTACCTTGATCGCCGCGCCGCTGCCTAATTTGACCGCCAGTTTTTCATCTTTCGGCGTATCACCGCTCGGTGTCACATCTACCGCAATCGCCACATCGGGCGCAACGCCGAAGGCTGCCGTGCGGGCGCCGCGTATGCCGACTTCTTCTTGTGTCGTGAACACGAAATACACTTCGTTCGGCGTGCCTGATCCGGCGATCCGGCGCATCGTTTCGATCAACACCGCGCAGCCAATTCGATCGTCCAGACTTTTAGCGATGATCCGATTGCCGCGTTCGGCGTACTCGCGCCACATCGTCGCCACATCGCCTACCCGTTTCGAGGCACTTGCAGCGCCTGATTCATCGCCCGTGCTGAAATCTACGTAAAAATCGGTGATAGGCGGCACCTGCTTGGCGTGAACCCAATCATCAACGCCCACGCTGCCAATCGTGCCGTCTGCAAAACGAACGCGATTGCCGTACAGCGAAATCGGGAATAACCCGCCGAGCATCGAAAAACGCCCAAAGCCATCGCGATCGACGTGATGGATCATCAGGCCGATCTCGTCCATGTGCGCCGCCACCATGATCTTTGTACCGCCACTGCCCATGCGCGCAATCAGGCTGCCACCGGCATCGATGCGCAGGTCATCCGCGAGTCCGGTCACCAGTTCGCGGATCGTATCACGCACGGGCTGCTCATAGCCAGACGGGCCCCATGATTCGACCAATGTTTTGATCAACTTCTTATCGATAGCGGTTGCGATCATCGTTGTGTCTCCAAAAGTTCAGGCGTCAGCGCGGCTAATGATGCGCGCACTAAAGCCACCAAATGATGTAAATCCGTCAGGTCAAGCAGTGCGTTGGGGCTGCCCAGATAGCGTACCGGCACGCCGATCGCGACGCTTGGCACGCCCTCACGCGCAAAGCCGATCGCGGCACTGGCGGCAGCGCGTTCTTGCCGAGCGTCGAATTGATAGGCGATCGACGCGGTTTGTGCGGTACTGCGCAGGTGATCGATCAACCAACGTTCAGCAATGAGCCGATTGTCCGCCGCCATGATAATGGGCCCGCCACCCAACCGCAGCGGCGCTGCATGATCATAATCGGGATCATGCGGCCAATCGTTGGTTGCGAAGCCCGTCAGAGACAGCGCCACCTGCGGGTTCAAGCGATGTGCCGCCACGCCTGCGCCACGTCCGCCGATCGCCGCTTGCACAGTGAAAGCGATCCCCAAATCGAACGGAAACGGATCGCCGTCCAACATTTCCAGCAATGCCGCACACGCCGCGCGACTGTCGAACGCCTTGCCACGTACGATCGATCCGTTCAGCACGCCATAATGTGCCGCGAATGCGACCCGTTCGCCGGGTTTAGCTTTCACGCCGCCTTTATCATCAGCACCCACGTCGATCGCTATATCGTCGGCGTCGAGCATGTCCTGATTCTGCGATTTGTGGATGGGCGGCCACAGCAGCACGCCCGGCATTTTCGCGTCGCCCACCCATACCCGCTGCGTCGGCAGATAGCGATTATCCAGCGCGCCCACTGGTTGCACATGGATCAAACCGTCGTCGCTGATGCTGCTCACCATGAAGCCGCTCTCGTCCATGTGGGCGCTGAGCATGACGCGCAAAGTTGAGTCACCTGTCCCTTTACGGATGGCCGTGACGTTACCCATCGGATCGATCGTGATGTCCGAGACGCGCCCGGCGAGCTGCGTCAGGATCAGCTTGCGTACCTCGCTCTCGCCACCGGATACGCCCACCGCGTCCGAGAGCTGCTGTAAATTCGTTTCGAGAGTATTGGTTGTGCTGCTCACCATCGTGTTTGCAGTGTTGCTTGCAGCGTCGCTCATAGTGGGATGTTCCCGTGCTTCTTCGGCGGATTGCTGTCGCGTTTGTTGCGCAGCATTTCCAGCGCGTTGATCAGGCGTGGGCGCGTTTCCGAAGGTACGATCACATCATCGATATAGCCGCGTGACGCCGCCACATATGGATTTGCGAATTTCTCGCGATACATGGCGACCAGTTCGGCTTTTTTGGCGATTGGATCCTCAGCTTCAGCCAGTTCGCGCCGAAAGATGATATTCACCGCGCCATCTGGCCCCATCACCGCAATTTCGGCAGTCGGCCAAGCCAGATTCAAATCGCCGCGAATGTGCTTGCTGCTCATCACGTCATAGGCGCCGCCGTAGGCTTTGCGGGTGATGATCGTGATCTTCGGCACGGTCGCTTCGCAATAGGCATACAACAGTTTAGCGCCTGCCCGGATGATCCCGCCGTGTTCCTGCTTGACGCCGGGCATGAAGCCGGGCACATCTTCCAAAGTGATGATCGGAATGTTGAAGCAATCGCAGAAGCGAATGAAGCGCGCCGCCTTTTCGCTGGCGTCAATATCCAGCACGCCCGCCAACACCGCCGGTTGATTCGCCACAATGCCGACGCTGTGCCCACCTAAGCGTGCAAAGCCAACCACGATGTTCATGGCGAAATGTTCGTGAATTTCAAAGAAGCGCGCATCATCGACCACCATGCGGATCACTTCTTTAATGTCATACGGCTTGTTCGGATTATCGGGGATCAGCGTGTCCAGCCGCGTATCGGTGCGCAGCGGATCGTCTTTGCTCTTTAGAAAAGGCGGGTCTTCCATATTGTTTTGCGGAATGTAGCTGAGCAGTTCGCGCAGCAAAAAAAAGCAGTCCGGTTCGCTATCGGCGGCCACATGGCAAACGCCGCTGGTGGTGCTGTGAACGGACGCGCCGCCCAAATCTTCAAACGACACGTCTTCATGCGTGACACTTTTTACCACGTCCGGCCCGGTCACGAACATATACGAGGTGTCCTTGACCATGAAGATGAAATCGGTGAGCGCGGGGCTGTACACCGCGCCGCCCGCACAGGGTCCCATGATAGCGCTCAACTGTGGAATGACGCCGCTCGCCAGGGTGTTCTGCAAGAAAATATCGGCATAGCCACCCAGACTCACGACGCCTTCCTGAATACGCGCCCCGCCGCTGTCGTTCAGACCGATCACGGGGGCGCCCACTTTCATCGCCATCTCCATGACTTTGATGATCTTTTCGGCGTGAACTTCGGAGAGCGATCCGCCCATCACCGTAAAATCCTGCGAATACACGTAAATGAGACGGCCATCAATAGTGCCCCAACCCGTCACCACGCTGTCGCCTACGAACTGGTTTTCGGCTTTGTCCATGCCAAAGTCGCGAGTGCGCTGTGTGACAAATGCATCAACTTCGCGAAAGCTGCCGGGATCGAGCAGCAGATCGAGTCGTTCGCGCGCGGTGAGTTTGCCGCTGGCGTGCTGCTTATCAATGCGTGCTGCGCCGCCGCCATGCGTGCTGCGATCGCGCATCCTTTCGAGGGTCTCAAGTTTTTGTTCGGCCTGAACAAGCGTTTGATCCGCCATGTTTATTAAATCCTGGTCAAGAGGTAAAGAATCGTATCGGGCATTATAACCCGCGTGCGGCACAATAGAGACAGGGCAATTGCATTTGAATTGACAAATCCTGAACTGCTCAGGAAATTAATGGGGCGCTGGAAAAATCCAAGTCGGTTGCTAAACCAAAGCGTATAACCGTGCAAAAGCAGACGACCTGAGTAAATCTCCATTATCGCTGGCCTGATCGGTTCATCTGATCGGGCCAGCCGCTTGTCCCTTTCGGCAGTTTACCCACCTATCCTTACCCCGATCAAAGTGCCCAAACCTTTGTGGGCAATTTCCACAATAAAAAACCCATAAATATGTGTCACTCTGCATAAAAGTTTTGAAGGGGTGTTCGTGATAATCTGCACACCACCCTTTTGATCAGTTTGCTTGCGGCCAGCCGTGCTTTGCTGGAGGAGTTTGCCTTATGACTCGTTCGGTTCCGCCTGAGGAACTTCAACGCCCCTGGCTTGAAGAACACGACTCGTGTGCGCTCATCGCTAACGTCCGCAAACAAGGCCGTCCAAGCCACGGCAACGTCAAACGGACGCTGGAAGCACTCGGCCAAATGGGTCATCGCACCGGCGAAGTGTTGGGTGAAGGCGATGGCTGCGGTCTGCTCACCGATATTCCGCGCGCAATCTGGGCACATACGCTGCGCGCTTTCGATCATCCCGCCGAACTGGTGGACGATCCACATTTCTTCGTCATGCACCTGATGATCCCACAAGGCACAGCACCGGAAGTGATGCATCAGATCACGGCGCTTGCTGAATTATGTGTGCTGCAAGTGCTGCTCAGTCAGCCGGGACGCGTTCGCCCTGAGATGTTAGGACCCTTAGCGCGTGCGCAAGAGCCGCTGTTCTGGCAAATTGCGGGTTATGCGCCCGGTCGTGATGTGCGCGACGCCAATGCACGGCTGTTCGATTTTCAATTGCAGGTCGAGCGCGATTTTGCCGTACATATCGTGTCATGCAGCACACACAGCGTTATTTACAAGGTGCGCGGCCATGCCGATACGCTGTATAAGTATTACCCGGACTTGCGCGACTCGGAATTCATGTCCGCGATCACGATCGGCCACTCGCGTTACAGCACCAATACCGAAACGGCCTTTGAGCGCGTGCAGCCCTTTTCGCTGCTCGGCCATAATGGAGAGATCAACACGATCGCGCGGCTGCGTCAGGAAGCGCGTATGTTATCTGCGCAGCTAGTGCCGAGCGGATCGGACTCGCAGGATTTGAATCGTGCGCTCGAAACGTTGATCCACCGCTACGGCTTCACGCTGATGGAAGCCATGGAGATCATGTTTCCACCCGTGCCACATGAAGCGGAAGCGCTGCCAGATGATCTGAAAGCGCTGTATCGGCGCTACCGGATGGGTTGGGGGCCGTTTGCGCAAGGTCCGGCGGGACTGGTCACCCGCTATGGCGATGAATGCTTGTTCAGCGTGGATGCGCTCGGCTTGCGTCCGTTGTGGTTTGGTGAAACTGAAAAGGATTACTATTTCTCGTCCGAACAAGGCGTCGTACCGCTGGAATTCAACGTGCGCGACCCTCGACCGCTTGGCCCCGGCGAAAAGGTGGCGCTGACGGTGCATCGCGGATCGACCGTGCGTGTACTGAGCGATCGCGAAATTCGCACTGAAGTCAAGCACCGTGCGCGTGCTTTTAAGCCAGTTCGGCAGCGTACCGAGATGGACACGCCGCGCTGGACTGCGCCGCAAGCACCGGGTAATCTGGACACGTGGCGGACTGCGACGGGTTGGTATCGGCACGATCGCGATATTGCGCAGGACATGGCCGATAACGGCGCTGACCCGATCGGCTCGCTCGGCTATGATGGGCCGCTCGCCATTTTGTCTGGCGATGGGCCACGTAATCTGGCTGAATTCTTCAAAGAGGCGGTCGCCGTCGTCACCAATCCAGCCATCGATCGCGAGCGTGAAACCGAACATTTCAGCACTGAAGCGATCATCGGTCCGCGTCCGTCGCTGCATTATAACGACCCGGATAGTGCCGTCCCGCCGATCGCTTTGCGTTTGCCCGTCTTATTAGGCGGTCATTTTGAAAGTGAAGCGCTGCTCAGCTTGCCGGAATACGTGCAATGCGCCGAAGCTGCCGGAACGCGCTTGTTGGAAGACGTGATTGCTGCTTTTGGCAGCGCCGCGATCCGTTTGAGCGCCACCATCCAGCCCGGCGAAACGGCTTACAGCGCGATCGAGCGGTTGTCGGATAACGCGGTAAGCGCCGTCGCACATGGCGCAAAACTGCTCATCCTGGATGATGCGGAAGCCTTCCACAACGGCTGCGGCTGGCTCGATCATCACGTGGCATTGGCCGCAGTCGATCGGGCACTGCGCCTGGAATTCGATGATAATGGGCTGAACTATCGCCGCCAATGCGGAATTGTTTTGCGGGCAGCGGGTGTGCGCAATCTGCACGATCTGATTTTGGCCGTCGGCTTTGGCGCGGACGCCGTGAATCCATATCTGCTGATCGAAACCGCCGTGGGACGCGCTGGCACTTCGACCGATCGCGCCGCACGTATCATCAAGTTGGCCGGAGCGCTTGAAAAGGGACTGCAAAAAGTCACCTCAACGATGGGCGTTCACGAATTGCGCGGCTACGGCAAGACGTTCGCCAGCATTGGCCTCACCTACGAGTTGGCGGACGTGATGGGTACTGTGAATTATGCGGGCGGTAATGAGCGCGGCTTTGGTTGGCTCGCGCTGCAAGATGAGTCCGAACGGCGCACGGCCTTCTTCACGCAAGGCGGCGTGCGATTGCCCAAAGAGACACGCATTTATCCGCACATTTACAAAATGGCCGGACAAGTCGCCAGCGGTGAAGCTGATTACACAGGCATCATGGAGCGGCTGGACGAGATCGAACGCACGACTCCGGTAGCGCTTCGTCACACGCTGGACTTTCGGATCGATCCGAATAGCGAGATCAACCCGGATGATGTGGATTTGGGCGTCGGTAAGCATCGGTTGCCATTCATCATTTCGTCGATGTCGTTCGGCTCACAGAGCGAGATCGCTTTCCGTGCCTATGCAGAGGCGGCCTATCGGCTGGATATGTACAGCTTGAACGGTGAGGGCGGCGAGATCAAGGACATGCTCGGCAAATATCCGCACCATCGCGGCCAGCAAATCGCGTCCGGGCGTTTCGGCGTCAACGCGGAACTGATCAACTCGTCGTACTTGCTGGAGATCAAGATCGGGCAAGGCGCTAAGCCGGGCGAAGGCGGCCATTTGCCGGGCAAAAAAGTGTCAGAAAAAGTGGCGGCAGCGCGTAACGCTTCAAAAGGCGTTGACCTGATCTCGCCAAGCAACAGTCACGACATTTACTCGATCGAAGATTTGGCGCAGTTTATCGAGGAACTCAAGACGAGCAACCCACGCGCCAAAGTTGCGGTCAAGCTGCCCGTCGTGCCGGGGATCGGCGTGATTGCGGTAGGCGTCGCGAAAGCGAATGCAGACATTATCAACATCACCGGCTACGATGGTGGCACAGGCGCGGCGCGTCAGCATTCGTTGAAATATGTCGGCTTGCCTGCTGAAATCGGCGTGGCGGAAGCGCATCGGGCACTGTTGCAATCCGGCTTGCGCGATAAAGTCGAAATCTGGTGCGACGGCGGCATGAAATCCGGCGCTGATGTCGTCAAAATGATCTTGCTCGGCGCGAATCGGGTGGGTTTCGGCACGATGTCGATGGTCGCGATCGGCTGTACCATCTGTCGCAAGTGTCAGACGGATACCTGTCACGTCGGCATCGCGACTCAGATTGAAACGGTCGAACAAGCGATGGCGCACGGTATCAAAGCGTTTGAACCGCAAATCTATGAAGACGCCGTTCAGCAGCTCGAAAATCTGTTCAATGCGATCGGCCAACAAACCCGTGACATCGTGGCGCGCCTTGGCTTTACGCGTTTGCAGGATATGGTCGGACGTGCCGATCTGTTGGAGCAAGCGCGGCTGTGTGAAGCGCTGGATATGAGCAGCTTTCTGGAAGTTGCGCCAGTGCCGGAGCGCCACCCCTATCAGCAGACGGTCGGGCGAGCGCTGCGCCGTCCGCGTAACCACCTCACCGAGCTGATCAGCACGCTGGTCATGGAAGCGATCGACGCCGACGAAGACGTGATCACTTACGAAGACGGCAGCGCAAACAGTATGGATCGCGCGCTCGGTACGCATCTGGTGGGTGCATTGGTACGGCACTACGGCTTTGCCAATGGGCGCGCGCTCGGTGCGGCAAACGGCAGCTTCCGCCAGACGCTGCCACATCCGCGCACAGTCAAGCTGAACTTCAACAGCAGCATCGTCCCCGGTAACGGATTGGCCGCTTTTCATGGCGGCGGCGTGGATATTGTGGTCGAAGGTGGCGCGCAGGATGGACTCGGCAAGTGTGCCATTGGCGGACGGGTGATCGTGCTCAAGGGTATGAATCACAAGGGCGTGCGCGTGGGTGGCAGCGTGGGCAAGAGCTTTGCCTATGGCGCGCAAAGCGGCACTTTCATCATTCAGAACAGCGCCGACTCGCGGGCCGGCGTGCGCTTATCGGGCGCTGATCTGGTGATCGGTGGCGACATCGAAGAACATCTGACCGATGAGTCGGGCTTTCTGGCGTCACGCGCAAATATCAAAGGTTTTGCGTTCGAGTACATGACGGCAGGGCGCGTGGTGGTATTGGGCGATCCGGGGCCATGGATTTGCAGCGGCATGACGGGTGGCGTGGTGTACCTGCGCTTGCAACCCGAAAAAGGCTTTGACGACGCAGCGATCAAGCGCCGTTTAGCCAAGGGGGCGAACGTCAAAATCCTGGCTGTCGGGCCGTCCGATGAGGCGAACCTGAACGCGCTGCTGTGCGCCTACTACGATGCACTGCTGGACGCTAATCAGCGCGCCGAAGCCGAACAGCTTCACGCCATTATCGACCGTTGGCAGCAAGAATTTGTCAAAGTTGTACCAGCCAATCAGCAGGTTGATCAGACGATCGCGACTGAGTGAGGTTGCGCCAATGGGGGGTTGCGCGGGTATGCAACCCCCTAACCCCTACAAGCAAAGCCGATTGCAAAGTTAATTTCCAATTTCCCCATGTCAGCTTTCCTCATCGTTGTAAAAGGCTCTTACGTCTTAAAATCCCTCCCTCCTTGTGGGGGTTGACAAATAGTACTCATTTACATTACAAATCCTGATATTCATAGCGAAATATGCCATCCGTGTCAGTTTTGCGGTTTTTTTTGTTGGTGCTACACTGCGCACGTTGCACCGCACTTTAACAACTTCAAGTTTCCGGGCTGTGGCAGGAAGTCTGCCACGTAAGACTTGAAACATCTTGACGACGGCTGCACGCTTACGGTCACTGGGTGATAACCAAGCCTGCCTGACGGTGAGCCGGACGGTCGCTTCACGCGCACCGTACGCGTCGTTGGCTTCGGCTGACGACTTTGAGAGACACCTCCTCGTTGGCAGACGATCGCCAACGTGCATAGGCAAACGATGTTAGCTTCGGTTAGCATTTAGTAGCTTAAATGTGTCGGAAACTGACTTTGCTGACGCCCACTGTGGACTATGCTGCTGTTGAAAAGATTGCTGCGCTGATGTAACATCATCGTTTATGAACTTTTCGCGAGGCGAGTTACTGAGGGGGCAATCCGGTGAATCAAGAGCAAATGGTAAAATATGTGGTCAGTGAGTTAGGCAAGCATAAACATCCCAACGATGTGATCAAAGCGCTGGCTGAAACTGGCAGCATGGATTGGAACACGGCTAAACGCTTTGTGTACACTGTCAAAGCCAGATACGGAAAGGACATTGCGCGCCAACGTGCACCTTTGCTGCTGGTGATTGCCGTCATTACGATGATCGCGGGTGCAGGACTCGCGACGGGGATCGGGATTGCGACACTCAAGAGGTTTATTATTATTTTCCTGGCGTTTCCGATCCCATGGCTCGGCAATCTGGTGTACTTTTCTACCGGCTTACTAGCTTTTTTTGGCGGCTTGCTAGGAGTTTTCAAGACGATTGGGAAAGCGATTTAGCTGTAAAGTGAGCATGGATACTTCATCACAATTGGAATCACTATCGGATTTGCTGTTCAGGCTGACGCATGATCGCGAATTGGGGCGGGTGCTGGCATGGCTGATTGTGGCACTGTTGAGCATCAGCGTGATCGTTGCAATTGCGCAAATTGCTGTCAGCGTGTGGCGAAAAAGGTGGCCGCTCGCGTGGCGGCGGAGTCTGATAGCGCTGGTTATACCGGGCGCGCTCACTGCTGTTGCCCTTGTGCTGCTGATGCTCACACGCATCCTGACTGCCGATTTGAACCTTGTGCAGATCGTCACCGTGAGTGCGCCGCTGATCATGGGTATCCACGCTGCGCTTATCCTTTCGCTTGACGATGAACCGCTCATTGAAGTGCTGCTGGCAGCGCCGCGTCCGTTTGTGTGGATCATGGCAGAGCGCTTAATTGCGATGTTAGCAACGTACAGCGTCATCACGGCGATCGGCACATTGGCGGCGGCACTGATCACCGGACACACTGACACGATCGGGACGGTTATTGCGATTTGGCTGCCAGCGGCAGTGCTGTTGACGGGTATCGGCTTGACTTTCACGCTCAGGACGCGGCAACCTGCGCTGAGTCTGGTGGTAGTCGGCATCGTGTGGGGAGTCATGACGTTTGGCGGGAACGTTATCAGTATATTATGGCCGATCCTGTGGCCTCTGCTGCTCTTTCCAACATTGAACAGCGACGGTTTTGCGCTGAATCGGCAGCTGATCTTATTGATCGGCAGCGGCTTGATCCTTCGCGCGGGGTATGTGCTGTCGGATACGGAAGCGATCCTGTTGAACGGTGCAGATTAAAGCCTGCCGGATAAGAAAGGTGAACACAAAAATATGGCGAACGTACTGCGCCGCGCTTTTTCGACCCCATTAGGTGGCATGATCCGCTATGAAGTGCTGCTGCATTGGCGGCAGCGCGGTTTGCTGGTCGTGCTATTTACCATGATCCTGTTAGGAGTGCTGACCGTTTTCAGTTTGTCGAACAGCGGACTGATACAGCGCATTATTGATCAATTGAGCATGGATGTAGTTTCGCGATCGCAAACGGTCATTGCCGATGGGCAGACCACTATTCAAACCATCACGCAAACACCCGACACTCCTAAAAATCCAGCGTATATATCCACCCAGGCGTTCAGCGTCACGGCATGGCCGATCGCTTATATCATGCTGCTGATCCTCGTCCCGATGGTTGCCGCCGACGCCATCGCGCGGGATCGCAAGTATCGCGTGACCGATCTGCTCGACTCGACGCCGCTCTCCTCAGCGCTGTACTTGTTTGGCAAGATTTTGGGCTTGTTCGCGGCTGAAGTGGGACTCTTGCTCGTGGTGATGATCCTGTACGGCGGCTTGTGGCGGGTGGCTGTCGGCGCATTCGACATTCCAAGCTACATCGCGTTATGGTTGGTCAGCACCTTGCCGATGCTGTTCATCAATCCGTCGTTGATCGTGCTGCTGGCAAGTGGTCAAAACGGACGCCGTTCCGCATTGTTGATCGGTTTTGCAGCTTGTTTCGCGATGTTCTTTTTTTTGGGGATCGGCCTATCCCATATGAGAACGGTTGGCACGCCTGCGCTGTGGGATTATGTCAACCCGGTGCATCCGCTGGTCTTTGAATATTTTGGCTACGCGCCAGTCAATGTGTCTTTGCAAAGTATCACGATAGGCGATGCCTGGCTGAGCTGGCTGATCGGCGCGGGCGAGCTGGCATTGGTAGCGTGGGCGGCGTGGGCGTGGCTGAATCGGCGTAAAGCGAATAGTTGAACAGCAGTTGAAAGGGGTTTGAAGTGATCGAAATTACGAATTTGACAAAAACTTATGCAGGGCACATCCACGCGCTAGACGATGTATCGTTGACGATCGGCAGCGGCATGTTCGGGTTGCTCGGCGCGAACGGTGCGGGCAAAACGACGCTCATGCGGATCATGGCCGGGTTGGTCAAGCCGAGCGGTGGGCGGATCGTCGTGCTCGGTCATGACATGGCAAGTTATGCAGGTCAGCAGGCCACTAAAGCGCTGCTCGGCTATTTGCCACAAGAACTCGGCTTCTACCCAAATTTATCAGCGCGCGAATTTCTGGATTATCTGGCGATCCTCAAAGGGGTGGCCGATCCTAAGATACGGCGCACGCAGATCGATACGTTGATCGAGATGGTGCGCTTAACCGATGCCGCCGATCGCCGCCTCAAAACGTATTCGGGCGGCATGAAACGGCGCTTCGGAATCGCCAGCGCGCTGCTCGGTTCGCCACAGCTTCTGATCGTGGATGAGCCAACCGTCGGTCTTGATCCTGAGGAGCGTATCCGGCTGCGCAACTTGCTGGCAGACCTGGCGCGGCGCTGTACGGTGATCCTTTCGACGCACATCATCGAGGATATTGGCGCAAGCTGCACTCAGTTGGCAGTCATGGCGAAAGGGCGCGTCACTTATCAGGGGACGCCTGCCGAAATGATCGCACAGGCACGCGGGCATGTCTGGACAGTCACGACGGCGGGAGAAGCGCCGCTTGATTCCGGTTCAGGCGACGTGGGATCGATCGTTTCGATGCGCCAAATGAGCGACGGCGTGCAATACCGCATGGTGGGTGAGCATCTGCCGAACGCCACGGCGCAAGCGGTCGAGCCGAGCCTTGAAGATGGTTACATGTGGCTCACGCGTGGAACGGAAAAAGTAAGCAGCGGATAAAGATTGCCCTGGCCTAAAGCGCATTGCCTTCGTTTGAGCGCTGAGATTATTGCCGAATCACGCCGTTTCCGTATTGGCCGGAGCTGTATACATACACATACGTCAACGGCTTCCCACTGTCATCAACAGGCGCTTTGGCCGTCCAATTGAAGATATAACGTGCGTCGCTGATGCTCATGTTGACGCAGCCGTGGCTTTGCCGATAGCCGAACAGATCGTGCCAATAGCTGCCATGTAAGCTGATACCACCGTCGAAATACATCACCCACGGTACGAATTGCAATGCGTAGGCACTTGGAGCGCCTGTCGCGCCCGACATTGCATCATGGTCAAGATGTGCCCATATTTTGAACAGTCCTTCGTGCGTATCGTGGCTGGGCAACCCGCTCGAAATCAAGGTCGCGAAAACGGGGGTATCGTCCTCGTAGGCTACCAAAGTCTGCTCGTACAGATCAACCGCGACCCACTGCCCGCTGACGCCCTGTGGACGATCAATGCGTTGTGCTTTCGCCAGAAAAGTTTGCTTGACCCACTGATTGGGGCCGATCATGTACCAATCTTTGCCGTCGCTATCCTTGGCAGTGGCAAACAAGTTGACTCGCTCGTAGCGATTCAAGAAGCGGCCTGTCGTCTGCGAGGCCGGGCCACCCGGATAAGCCGAGACGTAAATGTGGCTTTTGTCGAGCACCCACGCGAACGGCTGAGTCAGGCTATTAGTGATCGTCACCCCCGTAAAAAAGGAAGGTTTCGACTCTTTGGCGTCGCTGCGATTGACCCAATGCCCACCCTGAATTTGCAGCCAACCGTCTACGCTGGTATTCGTTGCCAATACAAAGTTGAAGCCAATAGGAATCTGGCTGACCACTTTTCCATTGGGCGCGTCGAACGTATTGACCGCCCCTGGCCCCACTCGCCAAAAACTGTAAGCGCTCAACGTTTGTTTGTCCTGTCCGATCTCGTGAACATCCGGGCGCGGGAACGCTTTAATCATCGCCGAACATGCATCTGATAACGGCTTGCCAGCATTGTCGGCGGCGCACACGCTCGGATCGTAGCCACCCGTGGTTTGCGCGTTGATCGGCGTTGCCAGCATAGGAATAGTCAGTGTCAGCGCTACGACTGACGCAGCGATCAAGCGTTTTCTGAGTGCTCTCAACATATCGGATTACTTCTCCATACGGTACACATTAAGCATTGCAAGGGTAAAATATAGCACTGTATCTTTCATTTGTGGTAATGTTGTAAGCTGAGCGCCCGATACAACAAGTACCCATACAGCAAGTGGCGGGCCATAGGAAAACGTGCAATGCGACTTATAAGCGCGGCTGATGTGAAACAAGCGATTAGCATGACCGACGCGATCGCTGCCGTGCGCGAAGGCTTTATAGCGCTTTCGACGGCCAAAGCGCAAGTTCCGCTGCGAAGTGCGCTGCAAACAGCAGACGGTACAACACTATTCATGCCCGCCTACGTTGATCAGGCACTCAACAGTGCCGTTAAGATCGTTTCGATTTATCCCGGCAATGCCCGCCACGGCCTGCCAAGTATATTAGCGAGCGTGCTCGTGCTGGATGCTGGCACCGGCCAGTTACGCGCGCTGATCGATGCCACCTATCTCACTGCGCTCCGTACTGGCGCTGGATCGGGCTTGGCAACGGACTTGCTGGCACTCCCGGATGCATCAATCCTGGGCGTGATTGGGGCAGGGGCGCAAGCCCGTACTCAGATCGAAGCGGTGTTGGCAGTGCGCCCTATCCGCGAAATTCGCATATTTTCGCGCAGCGGGGCAGAGATGCTGGTAGCAGCATTATCAGCCAGCTATCCCGATCTCAGCATACGGACAGCGCATAGTGCATCCGATGCTTTACGAGGCACGCAAGTGCTGATTGCAGCAACCACTTCCAGTACACCCGTCATTGAACTGGCCGACGTTCAGACGGGCGCGCACATCAACGGGATTGGGTCTTACACGCCAACCATGCAGGAAGTCGCCGCCGAGGTGGTGACGCGCGCCAAAATCGTCGTTGATTCGCGGGAAAGTTGTCTTGCCGAAGCAGGCGATCTGCTGATTCCGATGGCGACGGGTATGTTGGATCACGACGCGATCTATGCTGAAATCGGTGAGATTGCCGCCGGATTAAAACCGGGGCGCACATCAGCCGAAGAGATCACCTTTTTCAAGTCGGTGGGCAATGCGATACAAGATTTAACGGTTGCAGCGCGCGTGCTTGCTGCTGCCGAAGCGCAAAATTTGGGTACTATCGTTAACTTTTAGGCAAGCATCATGAATGACCATCCTGGGGAAACTATGTTACCTGACCATGCAGAAGTTGTAATTGTTGGTGGTGGCGTCATGGGCGCGAGCGCTGCTTTTCATCTGGCGCGACGCGGCGTAAACGTCGTACTTCTGGAACGCGAGTCTTTCTTTGGGCAAGGATCAACCGGACGCTGCGCAGGCGGTATTCGCCACCAGTTTTCGACGGACATCAACATTGAGCTGTCCATCAAAAGTATCGCGATGCTGCAACGCTTTCAAGCGGATACCGGACAGGCGATTGATCTCAAGCTGAACGGCTATCTGTTTTTGCTGTCAACGCCCGAACAGATGGAGCGTTTCCGACAAAATGTTGCCAGACAGCACGTGCACGGCATTTTCTCCGAGATCTGGAGCACCGATCAGATCGCGGCGCGCGTACCACTGCTCAATCTGGATGGGATTATCGGCGGCACTTATTACAGTGGCGATGGGATTGCCGATCCGTCGGGCGTCGTGAACGGCTACATTGCTGCCGCGCGTGCGTCAGGAGTGGTGGCGCTGAATAATGTTGAGGTGACCGGCATCACCGTCAACGGTGGCGCGATCGCTGCTGTGCAAACATCGCAAGGCACTATTCGCACGCCGACGCTCGTGAATGCGGCGGGCCCGTGGTCTGCGCAAATCGCGGGGCTGGCGGGCATCGATCTTCCGGTGCGGCCTGAACGCCAACAAATCCTCGTGACCACGCCCATGCCTGAAATTCCGGCGGATTTCCCGTTTATCATCGATTTTCAGCAGCGTTTGTATTTTCATCGTGAAGGCGCTGGCCTGTTAACGGGTATGAGCATGATCGGGCAGCCTGCCACCTTTGCGCAGAACGTTGACCCGGACTGGACGGATCAGCATATGGACTGCGCAATGGCACGCTTGCCGGTGCTCGAAACCGCAGGACGCTTGACCGAGTGGGCAGGATTGTACGAAGTCACGCCGGATGCGCATCCCATTATTGGCCCGCTGGCGGAAGTACGCGGGTTTTACGTAGTGAGCGGTTTCAGCGGACATGGCTTCATGCACGGACCTATCGCGGGATTGCTGGTATCTGAACAGATCGTGGACGGCGCAGCGCATACGCTCGATATTTCATCGCTGCGCACAGAACGTTTTGTGCAGGGACAGCTCATCGAAGAATTCAACGTGGTGTGATGTGAGCTGCGCTTTGTGTCAATCAAAGGTGTAACATCATTTTTACCCACCCCGCTCCCTTAGCGTGAACGGCTCTGAGCTGCGGTCAAGCTGCGCTGATAGCGATCCACATTCGCGCCGATCCCTTCCGGGTCGAAGCGCGGGTCACTCAGCGCGTGTTGATCGTTCGCAATGCGCTTTTCCAAGTCTTTGCCGAGCGCTTGTAACACCTGCAAAGTAGGCGTGGTGGAGTCCTCAAAATCAATATCAGTTTGCAGCGCCATTTGAAAGCGTCGGTAGTCCATCCCGCCGCCTTGCTGGACAAAGCGATTGATCAGTTCCAACGACTCGGCGCGCAGCGCATCGTCGGTGATCACAAACGGCGCGTTGAGTGCCCACGTCAGCGCATTCCAGCGATCTGCCGGGCCGTGACTGCGCTGATAATTGGCAGCATCCACCCACCCCGTACCAAAGCTGAACACGCTGGTTTCACTGGCAGGGCATCCGTTCCATTCAACCAGCTCACGTGCTACGGTATAGGCAGGGTTGCCGAAACTGCCCACGCCACCATCCGTATAAAAGTGCCCTTTCCGTGCTAACGCCTTGATTGCGGTGGGCGCACTGGAGCTTGCCAATACCGCTTCCCACAACGTCCAATCGCCTTCGTCAGCCTGGTACGACTTCAAAAACCGCGTGCGCCGTTCGTTAACATCGACGGTCGTAATAATCAGCGTCTGATCGCTGCGCAGCCGTTTGTTCAAGTCGGCTAAGGTGAAATCGGCATTACCCGTCTTGCTTTTGATGGTGTCGCGCAAGAAAGTTCGGAAGTGATCGGGCGTATACAGATTAGGCCGTAAAAGCGCGATCAGGTTTTTGAGCAGCGATTGGATCGGCTGTGGCAGCCAGGCCGGAAACAATACCGGAAAGATATACTGAGCGCGATCCAGATAAAAGTGAACGATCTCGTTCGCCGTGAAGCCGAGCGCGATAGCCGCCGTAATCAGCGCACCCGTTGAAGTGCCCGCTAATACTTTGACGCTCGGATGCTCGATCAACGGCTTGCCACCCAATTCGCGTTCGAGCGTCACCAGCCCTTGCGCCACTAATAAGCCGCGCACGCCGCCGCCATCGATCGCCAAACCAAGGTTTGCGCGAGGTTGAATCATAGATTATTCGCCAATCCTGTTATGTGCCTGTGATGTAATTGCGGTTATACAACGTTTTCTGCGATTAAGTCCAATTCAAGCAAAGGCGGTTCGGCTTTACCATCGCCTAAAATATCGCGGACATAGACTTCACGCACGAGCACCACCACGATCGCCGCCAACGGCACCGACAGCAGCAAGCCCAAAAAGCCGAAGAAAATGCCCGCGATGATTTGTGCCAGCAAGATGATCACAGGTGGCAAATGCACTTCCTGACCCACCAGCAGCGGTGCGATCAACTGGTTGAGGATCAGTTGAAGCGCGTAGAATACCGCGATCACGGTGATAATCTTGGTCGGCGTATTGATGATCACCACGGCTAAGAGCGGGATCAAGGCGACCAGCGGCCCAAAGTTCGGCACAAACGAAAACAGGCCGGTCAAGGTGCCAAGTGCGCCTGCCAGCGGGACGCCAAGCAGCGCCAGCGAAATACCCGTGCTGCCGCCTGTGAGCAGCATCAACAGAACTTGCGCCTGTAGAAAGTTGCGCAGTGCGATTTCGATCTTGTTCAGGATTTGCTCGACGCGTGGGCGGTACGACAGCGGGAACATGCTCACTATTCCGCGTTGATAAACACCCGGATCGGCCACGAAATATAAGCCCATGAACACAACGACCAGGATGCTCAGCAGTACCGATGCCAGGCTGCCCACGAATGGGAACACCTGCGACGGCAAATTGGTCACACTGTTGATGAGCTGCTGCGAAATTTGTTTGGTAACGCCGGATATATCAACGCCGCGCAAAAAGTCGAAGTTGGCGGCGAGATTGCCGGGTTGCAGCGCGCGCCGCAGCAATACCGACAGATGCTCAGCGTCAAGCGTCGGCGTCCCGATCGAATAAGTGCCGGGATTAAGCGCGTTTTGCAAGAGTCCCACCAACTGCTGAAACTGATCGAGTAAGCTCGGTAGAATAAGTACGACGAGCAGCACCACTAATAACAGCGCCAAAATGATCGTCAGCAGCACCGCGATCGAACGGCGCATCCCATACTGTACGAAGATGCGAACGGGTGCCGTGATCAGCAGCGCGAAGATCACCGCTGAGAGCGTCAACATCATAATATCGCGCACTAACCAGACGGCCACAAATAGTATCAGCACAAGGAATGCGATCAGCACCCAACGAGTGGTTTGCCCAAGTTGTGCGTTCAGGATCATAAGGTGAGCGTCGTTTCTAAAGCTAGCGAGCCGGTTGGCAGGTCACATGGCGGATTTCGCGTCACATTATAATAACCCGCTTTGAGCCTATTTGTGACGAAATGCGCGAATCAGCGCAGCACGAGACGAACGATCGACGGCCCAACCCGTTCCAGCAGCGGTGGCAGCATCACCAAAGCGCCGACCAGCACCGCCGCCAATGCGGTGACCAGCGATGTTGCCGCCGCTACATCTTTCGCCACGCGCGCCATGGGGTGAATATCGGGGCTTGCCAGATTGACGACGGCTTCAATGGCGGCATTCGTAAATTCGGCCATCCAATTGATTGCGATCGCCAGAATGAGCAGCGCCCACCCATACGGCACAAGGCCAAGCCACAAGCCGATCGCGAAAACCAACACCGTTGCGACCGATTGAATGCGGATGTTCTTCTGATAGCGCAGCATGTACAGGCATCCCGCCAGCGCATAACGAAAGCTGGCGATGCGGCTTTTGCTGGTGATCGGACTGTACGAGTCGGGATGCGTGGAAAGTGTCGCCTGTACATCAGGATGCCATGCCAGCAGCGATGCCCGCATTTTTTCCGCTTGCCCGTTTGCAACCGACTTGCTCACTGGCTTGTGCGATCCGTTAGTCATTTTCATCCTCAAAGGTAAAGCGCGGCACGACGATCGGCACGTTCGCGCGCGTCAGCAGCTCCGCCTGTTCTGACCACATTTCATCCTGATGTTCGGGCGTGTCGTGATCATAGCTGAGCAAATGCAGGGTGCCATGAATGACCAGCAGCACCAATTCATCTTCCAGTGCATGAGCAAATTCTGCCGCTTGATGCGCTGTATACGGATAGGCGATGATCAAATCACCCAGATACGGCGGCTCGGCATCGGCAGCATTCAACGGCGCGGGTGGCGCATCCGCTGGAAACGAGAGCACGTCGGTAGCGGCATCGACGCCGCGAAACTGCCGATTCAAATCGCGCACGTACGCATCGCCCGCGATCACCACGGTCAACGCGCTGTCTGGACTCACTTCGTGCCCATCCAGCGTATCGCGGATCGCCGCTGTCATGCGTTCAATGGGCACCTGCGCCCCTTCATAATCGATCTGAAAATCGATCGCGTACATCGCTTTATTGCTCCGCTTGCCGAGCTTCAGGCTTGTTGTGGTTTCAGCAATGTATTGACCACATCGTTCACGAGCTTACCATCGGCTTTGCCTTTGACGCGCGGCAGCAGCACTTTCATCACGCTGCCCGCATCTTTAGGCGTGCTGGCACCCGTTTCAGCGATCACAGCGCGCGCCTCGTGCTCGATCTCGTCACGGGTCATTTGCTGTGGCAGATACGACTCGATCAAGGCCAACTCCATTTGCTCTTTCTCGACCTGATCCGTGCGTCCCACCTTTTCATATTCAGCGATGCTGTCACGGCGCTTTTTCGCTTCGGTCTGCAAAATGCCGAAAATGCGCTCGTCGGTGAGCGTTTCGCGCGTATCGATCTCGACTTGTTTAATGGCAGCCTGAATGAAACGAATCGCATCTTTACGCGGCCCATTGCCCGCCTTCATAGATGCTTTCAGGTCTTCGCTGATTTTTTCTTTGATTGGCATAAGTCATCGTTCCTTTTTGAAGTCCCCACCCATTTGAGCGAGGGGTTGCGTGAACTGCTATCCTCAGCCGGGCGGCCAGGACAGCTTGCGACCACCGAGCAGGTGCATATGCAGATGGTTGACGCTTTGTCCGGCGTCTGCGCCATTGTTCATGACCAGCCGATAACCGCTCGCTTCTACTTTTTCATCGATCGCCACTTTTTGCGCGGCCA
>Ga0209724_1001553_pt1 | contig 20733 bp, 13 predicted proteins | sample grotaG_FD_184143 | JGI IMG/M metagenome (GOLD analysis project Ga0209724, IMG submission 184143) | Glacier valley bacterial and archeal communities from Borup Fiord, Nunavut, Canada, to study Microbial Dark Matter (Phase II) -... | ecosystem: Environmental > Aquatic > Freshwater > Ice > Glacier ...
CAAAAAATGGCTTGCAGATAAAACCATTTGAGACAAATATCAAACAAGTTGCTCCTACATCCACACTCTTTTACCGGCAGATGCATAGCAGCTTTTCGTATGCGGTGACCATGAACTACAAACCCTCGTCGGAAAAAGATTTGGCAGGTATCGTAGCGCTGCAAAGTGAAAAGTTTAATTATACATTTGGAATAACTAAAAAAGGAGCCGACTATTATCTCCTGCTCGAACGAACCCAGGGAAAGTTCAGAAGCAGGGAAGTAACATCAACAATTCTTGCAAGTACTAAAATTGATATTTCGAAACCAGTTCATTTACAGGTAACGGCAAAAGGCGATGATTACCAGTTTAATTATTCAATCAACGGAACCGACTTTGTGAATTTAGGCGGCACCGTTTCAGGAGATATTCTTTCAACCGATGTGGCTGGTGGTTTTACAGGTTGTCTGCTTGGTTTGTATGCTACTTCGGCAAATGATGCTAAACCTCTAGATTAAACAGGTTGAATGACTTAATAGGTTATTAAAACTAAGGTTTTCATATATTATAATTTCAAAGTATAAAATGACACGGAAAAGCAAAATAAAACTATTGCAAATTAGTGCATTCATTTTCTGTTTGTTTTTAGCAGACAAGGTTCAATCCCAGGATAAGTTATATCACAACGAATTCACCTTGGGAGATGTAACTCTGCTCGATGGCCCATTCAAACAGTCCCGCGATTTGAATATTGAGGTTCTTTTGAAATACGATGTAGACCGTTTACTGGCACCTTATCGCAAAGAAGCCGGATTACCTGAAAAGGCCAAATGCTATCCCAATTGGGAAGGTCTCGATGGTCACGTGGGTGGTCATTATCTGTCGGCAATGGCGATGAATTATGCCGCTACCGGTAATGCCGAATGTAAAAAACGCATGGATCAAATGATTTCGGAGTTAAAAGCCTGTCAGGATGCCAACAGCAAAAACAATCCGGTCTGGGGAAAAGGGTATGTCGGGGGTGCGCCAAACAGCAAACAGATTTGGAATACATTGCAAAAAGGTGATTTTGCAGCTTATCGTTCGGCATGGGCCATCTGGTACAACATCCATAAAATGTACGCAGGATTAAGAGATGCCTGGTTATACACCGGAAATGAAGATGCCAGATCAATTTTTATTGAATTTTGCAATTGGGGCATCAGCATTACTTCTCAACTGACAGAAGACCAGATGCAATCGATGCTTGATGTGGAGCATGGTGGCATGAACGAAGTATTCGCCGACGCTTATCAGATAACAGGCGATGAAAAATACCTGAACGCTGCAAAACGGTTTTCACACAAGATGTTTCTCGACCCATTGTCGCAGGGAATTGATATGCTTGATAACAAACACGCCAATACCCAGATCCCAAAATTTATTGGTTTCGAACGAATTGCAGAGCTCAGTGGTGATGAAAAATACGCTAAAGCAGGGAGCTTTTTCTGGGAAACAGTCACAACCAATCGTTCACTGGCTTTCGGAGGAAACAGCAGGCGGGAGCATTTCCCGGCCAAAGAATCATGTATCGATTTTATCAATGTCAACGATGGGCCTGAATCGTGCAATTCATATAACATGCTTAAGTTGACGGAGGACTTGTTCCGGGTTCATCCATCGGCCAAATATGCTGATTATTACGAACGTACTATCTTAAACCATATCCTTTCCTCCCAGCATCCGGAACATGGTGGCTACGTTTATTTCACGCCGGCACGTCCACGCCATTACCGGGTTTACTCGGCTCCAAACGAAGCGAAGTGGTGTTGTGTGGGCACAGGTATGGAAAACCACGGAAAATACAACCAGTTCATTTACACCCATTCAAACGATTCTTTGTTCCTGAATCTTTTTATTGCTTCCGAACTCAACTGGAAAGAAAAGGGAGTGAAAATCAAACAGGAAACCAGTTTTCCTGATGAAGAGCAAACAAAACTGACTGTAACAGAGGGATCTTCAAGTTTTAAATTAATGGTCCGCTACCCGGTATGGGTAAGCAAAGGTGCATTGAAAATTGCGGTGAATGGAAAAGAAGTTTCTTATACAGCGATTCCTTCATCGTATGTTTGCATCGACCGGAAATGGAAAAAAGGTGATGTGGTTCAGATTACGCTGCCGATGCACAATACAATAGAACATTTGCCCAATGTTCCTGAATATATCGCCATCATACATGGTCCGATTTTACTTGGCGCAAAAACCGGAACCGAAGATTTAAAGGGACTGATTGCCGATGATGGCCGTTGGGGACAAAATGCTGGCGGAGAGTATTTACCCGTTGATAAAGCCCCTATCCTGATTGAAGATGAAATTCAAAGTATCGGAAATAAGTTGGTTCCGGTGAAGGGTAAACCACTAAATTTCAAGCTCAACATTAAATTGGGTAATCCGGCTGAACTTACTTTGGAACCTTTTTATAAAATACACGATGCCAGGTATATGATGTACTGGCTGGCCTTGTCAAACTCAGGTTATATGGCCTATACCGATTCGTTGGCAAACATTGAAAAAGAAAAACTTGCCCTGGAAAAACGTACCATCGACCAGGTAGCTACCGGCGAGCAACAACCCGAAACCGATCATGCCATGCAACTGGAAAAGTCTAACAAAGGCAATAATTTGAATGAATTTTTTCGTGAGGCACGTGATGGTGGCTATTTCAGTTACGATCTGGCCACAAAGTCAGAAACCAATTTGTGCCTGATGGTGCGATACTGGGGTGCAGAATGGGGTAACCGGAAGTTTGACATATTCGTCAACGATGAAAAGTTAGTGACAGAAGAAAATACAAATAAATGGAATCAGTCGATGTTTAAGAATGTGGTTTACCCTATACCAGATTCATTGGTTAAAGGGAAAACTCATGTTCGGGTGAAATTCCAGGCTTTACCCGGAAATACTGCAGGAGCGGTTTATTATGTCAGGCTGTTGAGAAACAAATAAATGAAAAATGCGAATCAAGTTTTGTATTTTTAAACCCATAGGGTTGATATGATTGTAGAAAATGTTGAAAAAAGCAGCTTTAAACCACGAAGTGGTGACATTATCCTGCCATGCCTTCGGCATTTTGGGTCATTTTCATCCCAAATTGCTTTAATCTTATCATGCCATCGGCATTATTTTCAATTATTTTCAACTCTTGATTCACATGAAAAAGAATACAAACAAATTAATATCATATAGTTATAGAATGACAACTGTAAAATCAATTCTAATTCTTGGATTATTTCTATTCGTATCGGTGACAACAACCGCGCAACCGGCAAAAGGAGGTAAAAAAATAAGTTCCGATTTGTTCGGCTTGTTTTTCGAGGATATCAACTATTCAGCTGATGGCGGACTGTATGCTGAACAGGTACAAAACCGATCGTTTGAGTATAATCCGACCGAACGCCGCGAATGGCACCCGTTTTCCTATTGGGAATACATTTCTCCGGGATTTTCCTACGGACGAATCAGCGTAGAAACCAGCACTCCGGTTCATCCAAATAACCCTCACTATATAGTTCTCGACATCGAACATGTTGGAAATGAAGCGAAATTCACCGGCGAATCGGGTGTGGGATTAAAAAATTCGGGATTTGACGGGATCGTGGTAAAAGCCGGAGAAAAATACAACTTTTCGCTGTTTGTCAAACAATTGTCCGATTCCCCGATTGAATTGTCGGTTAGTTTGCAAAACCCGAAAGGCTTAGTTCTGGCTGCAGGTTCTGTTTCAATATCGTCAAAAGACTGGCAAAAATATACCACAACATTAATTGCAACAGCAAGTAATGATACCGCATCGCTGGTTATTCTGGCCAAAACCAATGGCAAACTGGCGATGGATATGATTTCACTCTTTCCCGAGAAAACCTTTAATAACCGTCCGAATGGTTTGCGTGCCGACCTTGCGCAAATGCTGGCCGACATGAAACCGAGGTTCATCCGGTTCCCGGGTGGCTGCCTGGTACATGGCGATGGTCTTGGGAATATGTATCGCTGGGAAAACACCATTGGACCTATCGAACAGCGGAAAGAACAACGGAATATCTGGGGTTATCATCAAACCGCCGGGTTAGGATATTTCGAGTATTTCCAGTTTTGTGAAGATATTGGCGCCAAGCCTCTCCCGGTATTACCGGCAGCAGTGAGTTGCCAGAATTCGGGTGGAACATGGCAAATTGGCGGTACCGGTCAAAGAGCGCTTCCATTGGATGAAATGCCGGACTACATTCAGGAAGTATTGGATTTAATTGAATGGGCGAACGGATCAGTCACTTCAAGCTGGGGGGCAAAACGTGCTGCTGCAGGGCATCCGGCTCCTTTCGACTTGCAATATGTGGGTATCGGAAACGAGGATAAAATCACGCCTGAATTTGAGCATCGATTCACAATGATTTCAAAGGCCGTAAAGGAAAAGCATCCTGAAATTACGATCGTTGGCACTTCAGGCCCTTTACACAGTGGCGAAGATTTCGACAAAGGCTGGAAAATAACCAACGAACAGCATATTCCGGTTGTTGACGAACATTATTATACCGATCCGAAATGGTTCATCAGCAATCAGTATCGCTACGATAAATATGACCGGACAAAAGGGGAGGTGTATCTCGGAGAATATGCATCGTGGGGCAACAAAATGCGCAATGCAATTTCAGAAGCGGCTTATATGACAGCCCTCGAACGCAATGGCGATGTGGTTAGGATGGCTTCGTACGCACCGCTCCTGGCCAAAAAGAATTACACCCAGTGGAAAACCGATTTGATATTTTTTGACAATGATACCATTTGTCCGACACCGAATTATTTTGTGCAAAAAATGTTTTCGGTCAACCAGGGCAATTACTATTTTGACAAGGTGATTACCAAAGATGAAAAGGATAATGCATTGGCCACTTCATGTGTTCAGGACTCAAAAACAGGTGATATTATCCTTAAACTTGTGAATTACAACGAAACAGTCAAACCTATGAAAGTTAATCTGAGCCGATTCGGTAATATGGCTGCCGAAGCCGAACAGACAGTCTTATCCGGCAGTCCTGATGCCGAAAATACGTTCGCAAATACAAAAAATATAGTCCCAACAAGCTCAAGCGTAAAAATCAAAAAATCATTCGATTATTCGGCTCCGGCTATGTCACTGACTGTAATCAGGATTAAAACAAAATAAATTACAAATCACTTTGAAATGAAAAATACAATTTATTTAGTGGTGTTCATTGTCCTGTCTGCATTCGTTTCCGAAATTACAGCCCAGGTGAACAAAGCTCATAACCCGATCATTTACGCCGACGTTCCCGACATGTCGATGATTCGGGTGGGCAATGCGTATTATATGAGTAGTACCACCATGCACATGAGTCCGGGCGTGCCGATTATGAAATCGAAAGACCTTGTGAACTGGAAAATCATCAATTATGCTTACGATACGCTCGCAAATGTTGATGCGATGAATCTGGTGAACGGGAAAAGCACCTACGGAAAAGGTACCTGGGCCAGTTGTATCAATTTTCAGAAGGGAATTTTCTATGTTTCCACTTTTGCACAGACGACAGACAAAACCTATATCTACAAAACCAAAGATATCGAAAAAGGTCCGTGGGAAAGAATCGTTTTTACGCCTGCTTACCACGACAATACCATTTTTTTCGACGATGATGGACGCATTTACATGATTTGGGGTGTCAGAAAACTTCGGGTAGCAGAATTGAAAGACGACCTCTCGGGCGTAAAAGAAGGAACAGAGAGGGTTCTTATTGAAGATGCCAATGCCCCAATCGGCAACAATGCTGGTCTTGGCGAAGGTTCCCAGCTTTTTAAAATGAACGGCAAATACTACCTGTTTAATATTGCCTGGCCACGTGGTGGAATGCGCACCGTCGTGGTTCATCGTGCTGATAAAATATCCGGTCCGTGGGAAGGAAAAGTTGCATTTGCCGATTTGGGAGTTGCCCAGGGCGGCATTGTTGACACGCCCGACGGAAAGTGGTTTGCCTACCTTTTCCGCGACAACGGATCGGTTGGCCGGATTCCATATATCGTACCCATGAAATGGGTTGATGGCTGGCCGGTTATTGGCATCAACGGGAAAGTTCCTGATGCACTCGATTTGCCTGCAAGTACTGGCTTAATCCCGGGCATAGTAAATAACGATGAGTTTACGCGCAAAAAAGGCGAACCCGAATTGCCATTGGTTTGGCAGTGGAACCACAATCCCGACAATAGTTTATGGTCGGTTTCGGAACGAAAAGGATACCTGCGCCTGAAAACCGGACGGATCGACACCTTGTTCGTAAAATCGAGAAACACTTTGACCCAGCGTACTTTTGGTCCTCAATGTTCAGGCTCAACACTAATCGAAACTTCAGGATTGAAAGATGGTGATTTTGCCGGATTATCCGCCTTCCAAAGAAAGTTTGGACAGGTGGGTGTTAAAATCGTGAACGGACAAAAATTTGTGTTCATGGTGAGCAACAAAACCGACAAACCTACTGAATTAGAAAGTGTACCACTATCGCAAAACAAGGTTTACCTGAAAATTGAATGTAATTTCAAGGATAAGATAGATGTGGCTAATTTTTTTTACAGCCTTGATGGTAAAACATGGACCATGATTGGCGGACCACTTAAAATGGAATATACCCTGATGGAACATTTTATGGGATACCGTTTTGGTTTGTTTAACTATTCTACTACAACACCGGGAGGATTTGCCGATTTCGATTACTTTCGTATCAGCGGCCAGGTTTCAGACAAGAATTAAAAATTTGTCATTATTACTATAAAACTAAAAATTCCAATAAACCAATAACAAATGAAAGACACACAAAAAATTTCGGTATTCGAGAAAATCGGCTACAGCCTGGGCGATTTGGCCGCTAACCTGGTTTTCCAGACCTTAATTACCTATCTGGCTTATTTCTATACCGATATCTATGGTCTTAAAAGCAACGATGCCTCCATTATAATGCTTGCTGTAGGCCTGACTGCTGCATTTATATTTAATCCAATAATCGGAATTTTGGCCGACCGGACCAATTCGAAATGGGGAAAATTCAGACCCTGGATACTGTACACCGCTGTTCCTTTGGGTATTGTTGCACTTCTTGCATTCTCAACACCAGATTTTTCATATAAAGGAAAACTCATTTATGCCGCTGCCACTTATTCACTTTTATTGATGTTGTATGCCTCAAGTAATTTACCATACTCCGCATTGAGTGGGGTAATCACCGGCGATATGGGTGAACGAAACAGTATTTCATCGTATCGCTTTGTGGCAGTAATGTTTGCACAGTTTTTTGTGCAGGTATTTATGCTGCCGATCATTATATATGCAGGTCACGGTGATAAGGCAGTCGGGATTGAATCAGTAATGACGTGGATGGCAATTGTTGGTACAATCATGTTATTGATCACATTTTTTACAACCAGGGAGCGCATTGTTCCAACGCCGGAACAAAAATCATCTATAAAAGAAGACCTGTCGGATCTTGTGAAGAACAAGCCATGGCTGATCATGCTTAGCTTAACCATCTTGGTGTTCATTACCCTCGCCATGAAAGGTGGTTCATATGTATTCTATTTTAATAATTATGTAGATAAGGTTGCATTGGCTAATTTTATTAGTCCTGTTATTTCTGGCTTGTCTGATTTAGGAATTAATTTCTTTGGTTCAGACCCTGCAGCTGCCGGTTTTGGTTTGTTCAACGCCGGAGGGATTATCTTCATGATTGTCGGAATCTCATTTTCAAAAAAGCTTGCAGATAAATATGGCAAACGGGATGTATTTAAGTATGGCTTACTCGTAGCTACCTTTTTTATTATGATCTTCGTTTTTTTCAAACCGGAGAGTGTGTTACTGATGTTCGGTTCGCAAATTTTGCATGGATTTTTCTATGGCTTAACTATTCCTGTTCTTTGGGCCATGATTGCCGATGTTGCCGACTACTCAGAAATGAAAACTAACCGCAGGGCAACTGCAATTATCTTTTCTGCTATGATGGTCGGTCTCAAAGCAGGGCTCTCAATTGGAGGTGCTTTGGTCGCATGGATTTTAGGTCTATATGGATACATTGCAAAAGAAAGTGGAGTAGCAGGACAAGAGATTATTCAACCTCATTCTGTCTCCGAAGGAGCAAGAATGCTTGTGAGCATATATCCATCAATTACCTTCCTTATTGGCGTTGGACTGCTTTTCTTCTATGTAATTGATAAGAAAATGGAAGTGAAAATTGAAGCAGAATTGAAATTCCGCAGGAAAGGAAACGCATAAGAGCGTCAGATCAATTAAACACAATTCATAATGGAAATCAAAATTTTATCTGCAATTACGGCCCTGGTTTTTCTTACATCCATACAAACCATGGCTCAAAAAACTTTGGCTGAGGCTACCAAAGGGAAATTTCTGTTTGGAGTAGCTGTCAATGCGCAACAAGTCGATGGCGTTAACCCCATCGAAACGGAATTGATTGCTAAAGAATTTAGCGCTATTGTTCCCGAAAATTGCATGAAACCCCAACCCATTCATCCGGAAGAAAACCGGTACAATTGGGATAATGCTGATAAAATCGTAGCTTTTGGAGAAAAAAACAAACAAGTCGTGACTGGTCACTGCCTGATCTGGCATTCTCAGATTGGTCGATGGATGTTTATTGATGCTGATGGGAAAGATGTAAAACCTGAAGTTCTGAAAGAAAGGATGCGACAGCATATTTCTACAGTCGTTGGCCGGTATAAAGGTCGCATTAAAGGTTGGGATGTAGTAAACGAAGCATTTGAAGACAACGGCGAATATCGCAACAGTAAATTTTACCAGATTCTTGGCAAAGATTTCATCAAATATGCTTTCCAGTTTGCTCACGATGCCGATCCGGATGCAGAATTGTACTACAACGATTATAATGTAGAAACTCCTGCAAAATGCGATGCGATCGTAACATTAGTCAAAGAACTCAAAGCTGCAGGATGCAGAATAGACGCGGTTGGTTCGCAGGCACACATGCACATGAATTCACCTACGCTTGAAGCTGCCGAAGCCAGCTTTAAAAAGTTAAAGGATGCCGGTATTCAAATCCTGATTACAGAATGGGATATTTCAATTCTCCCAAGTCCGTATGATGGAGCGAACATTGCTGCCAATTTCAAATATTCAAAAGAAATGGACCCTTACCGCGAAGGAGTTCCAGATTCTGTTCAACAGAAATGGAATAAACGCATGTTGGATATGTTCGGACTCTTCCTCAAATACAATGATGTTGTTGATCGCGTAACAATTTGGGGTTTGACTGATAATACAACCTGGCTGAATAATTTTCCGATCCGGGGGAGAAAAGATTATCCGATGCTTTTCGACCGCAATAACCAACCCAAACCAGTAGTTGACGAAATGATTAAAATGGCAAAAAAATACAAAACGAAAAAATGAAGAAGGCGAAGTATTTGGTTGAAAATGATTTTATGGCCGATCCGGCCGTTCATGTGTTTGAAGGGGAATTATACATTTATCCTTCACACGACCGTGAATCAGGCATTGCTGAAAATGATAACGGTGACCATTTTGATATGAATGATTACCATGTTTTCTCAACCTCTGATATCGAAAACGAGCCACTGACTGATCATGGCGTTGTACTTAAGGTAAGCGATATTCCGTGGGCCGGACGTCAGTTATGGGATTGTGACGTAGCGGTTAAGAATGGCAAATACTTCATGTATTATCCGCTGAAAGATAAAACCGATATTTTCCGTCTTGGAGTGGCTATTTCCGACGCTCCGGCAGGCCCATTCATTCCTCAGCCAGATCCGATCCGGGGAAGTTACAGCATCGATCCTGCGGTATTTGAAGATACCGATGGAACCCACTACATGTATTTTGGTGGTTTATGGGGAGGACAATTACAACGTTACAAGAATAATAAGGCACTGGAAAGCGCTTATTTGCCTTCAGGTGAAGAGTTGGCTTTGCCATCACGGGTCGTTCGTTTGTCGGACGATATGCTTGGTTTTGCTGAAGAACCACGTCCTGTTACAATCTTGAATCAGGATGGAACTCCTATGAAAGCCGGACAAACCAACCGTTTCTTCGAAGCATCGTGGATGCACCGCTACAACGGCAAGTATTATTTCTCCTATTCGACAGGCGACTCTCATTTATTGTGCTACGCTACCGGAGATAATCCATACGGGCCTTTTACCTGGCAGGGCGTGATTCTGACTCCGGTTGTCGGATGGACAACTCACCACGCCATTGCAGAGTTCAGTGGAAAATGGTATTTATTCTATCACGACAGCAAACCTTCTGGAGGAAGAACCTGGTTGCGCAGCCTGAAAGTGATTGAACTGGAGTACAACGAAGACGGGACCATTCAAACAATTGAAGGTACAGAATAACCTCCAGTGAATCTGGCCACCCCAACGAAAAAAGGAGTTCAACCCCACATTAAAGACCACAAATCATTGATTTGTGGTCTTTTTATTTTTAATCAAATCAAAATGCACCAATCAATATTAGTTTGTATGCAACCTTTGCTTACTTGCGTATTTGGCTGTTTGATTTTGCATGGTGAAAACATCGGTCCGAAAGTGTAACAAATGAATATCCTTATTCGTAATAAATCCAAATTAAAATAGCTATTTTTTGATTTAAGTCATACAAATGAACTTTTTAACTGAAAAATAGTTGCAAGTCGATTACAAGAACTGCAAAAAAATTGATGCATTTTCCAATTATTACAACACAAAATTGAAATATATGGAATCAGACACTTTTACAGCCAAAAGAAAAATTCGATCAATGCTTTTAGCAGGCATTTTGATTATTTTTCTTTCATCCTGCTATTCTGTACGCATTGTTAGCCGGGATGGTGTTCCTGAGCCAAGCGCTCTAAATACTTCGGACGATTTCTATAAAGGGAAAAAAATGAATGTTATAGATACAACTATCACATTAAAACTAATGGAGGGTGAATTTTTTTTAATTGAGAATTGTTCTGGAGGAGGATTTTATTCATTCGAATACCGGTCAACTTTAGGCGGTGTATTGCTTAGCGCAATTACACTCGGTAAGAAACGACAGGTAAAAGTAAAATATGTATGTCTAAAACAATCGGAATAACATGGCTACTACAATCAAACATGAAATCGGAAGTTGGAACACATTTCATAATAATGGACCATTCCCAACAAAAGTATTGTATGAAACTACATTGGAAACCAAAGGTAATATGCCTTCTTTTAATGATCGTTATAACGATGCGGCCAAAGAAATTCAGCGTTTAATAAAATCCGCCTTAGCTAGTCAGCAGGGTTTCAGGGCGTATGGTTCGGCTTGGTCAATGTCTCACATTGCACATCAGAAGGACAATATGCACTTCAATGCAGCGATGAACCTAAAACGGGCAGTTTCGGCTGAAGAGATGCATGTAAACACCTCTTTTTTGCAGGAAAATTTATTTTTCTTTCAATGCGGCAATATAATAAAGGAGATCAGCAACTTCTTGTTTGATCAGGGAAAATCATTAAAAGTAACCGGTGCCAGCAACGGACAAACAATAGCTGGCTGCATATCTACCGGTGTTCATGGTTCAGCATGGGATGTGGGTGCCGTGCAGGATAGCGTAGTTGGAATCAATTTAATAATCGGAGACACGGCTGATGATATCGTTTACCTTGAACGGCATACCAAACCAGCGCTGAATGCCACCTTTGCAAGTCGTATAAACGCGAGAGTTATCAGAAATGACGGCTTATTCAATTCCGCATTGGTAAGCTTAGGATCTTTCGGATTCATACATGGTGTTGTGATCGAAGCTGAAGACCGTTTTTTACTAACCCGTTATGTAAAAAAAATAGATAAAGCTTTAGCCTTGCAGCTTGCGCAATCAATGGACTTCGAAAACTCAGATTTCCAAATCGATGGCGAAACAGATGTGAACGGCAAACCTAATCGTCCGTTCCATTATAAAGTGTTCATTAATCCTTACGTAAACGATCCGGAGTATGTGGTAGAATTAATGTATAAAAAGCCATACCGGAGCGATTACCCCGATCCTATTCCGAAAATTAAAACAGCTGTTTACCGCGATCTTATTCTTTTGTTCTCATACATCGCGGAAAAATTTAAAAATAGTATCCCGACTCTTATAAAGGTATTACAAACATCAATTTTGCCCCCGGTTGACATGGAAATAACCGGAACCCTTCGCGAGATATTCTGGGATACAGGATTTCAGGGACCAGCTTATGCCTGTTCTGTAGGAATTGATATTAGTGATTCACCAACTGCATTGAAACTTTTGGTTGATTTAGCCAAAGATGAAGGACCTATACCGGGTATCTATGCAATGCGGTTTGTTAAGCAGTCGGGTGCAACGCTCGCATTTACAAAATTCCCCGTAACCTGTATGCTTGAGATTGACGGTTTGATCTGGAATCCAAAGGATAATAATATTAGTTTGCCGAAATTTTGCACACGCATTATTGAAGTTTTACAAGCCAATAACATTGCCTTTACACTGCATTGGGGCAAAAATGCAGACTGGTCTTTTCCCGGATTAATTCAATATATGTACGGAAACAGTGCACAAGAGTGGATATCGCACAGAAGTGCTTTACTGAGGAAGGAAACTGCGGAGCTCTTTAGCAATGATTTTCTACAGGATACTAAATTGTCTGAATATCTGTCTGATGCATCAGATACGCTCGCAAAATCTCTAGATACTTAATGTATATTTACCGAACACAGTAAGTTGACAATGATTTTGCGTTTTTTTTGTTTAAAACACACTTTTATAAAACTTTGTGAAACAAACAGGGTACAAATACGGCAAAAGAAGATGAATCGAAGATCGGCGTAGCCAATTGAAAATCAGCGAAGCTAATCGAAGATCAGCGCAGCTGATAAACTCATGCGAGTTCCACACCGTTGATTCGAAACGAAAGAATGACAACTTTTAATACGAATTGAATATTAAACTTGCAAAAATTTAAGTGTGTGAAGGCTTCTGATTAATTACTTTATCATTGCTTTATAGGCTGACTTGCTTTTCAAATCTTTATCTGTTTATTCCGGTCATCATTGTCTTTTCCTGGCACGAAATACTTGCTGGTTTGTCCATTAAATTTTTGTTTTTTTTTGTCGATACGGAATCAACCACAAATTCCATCCTGATCCCTGCTCTCACTGCCGTACGAAAATTGATCATTTAGGGAGGTCTTCTCGTCCGAGGAGGAAGAATCGCATCAATAATGTGATGACCTACAATTTAGACACATTCATGATCCGCCAGGATCGTTTGGAAGATGGCCTTTCTTAACCCGTCTACACAACTGATATACCTTGGTTTGTATTTCCATTTGTAAGGTAGAATATTGTTGATATTTAGAAGCCTGGTGTAATTTTTCTATCTATTAAGAGGGTTGTTTTGATTATAGTTTTTTTTGATTCGGTAACATTAAAAAACAGAATAAATTTAAAATTATGTGTATTACGCATCCTTTAACCTTTTTTGTAGTAGTGTGCCGGATTAAATGATCTAACCTTGTCCATTCAATAATTTATTAATTTATTCAATAGGTTATTTGTGCAATTGCATCATAAATAGTGATTTGGGTGAAATGTTTCAACTTCGAAAAAAGCTTCATCCGGATACCTTTCACGTTTTAGAAAGGTTTTTAAGTTTTGGGTCTGGATTTTTTCTGATCAATCAAAAGCTGAAACACACTCTTAATTATTGGTAAATCAAATAATATGATCAGTGAATCACTACGAGGTGTGACTGAAAGGGCGAAGCTATTTGAAATTGGCAATTTCTGTACGGTAGGACATATGAGTATTCAATATCCTGATTATTGCGATTTATTCCGAAGGAACTATCATTGAATTCAAGAATTCAGTAATTTGTCGTATCTGCCCCTTTGTGTTGTAAACACTAAAAATACTTCAGTCCAGCGAGCTCTGGCTTTTTCTCTGACACCACTTCTCAGTGGTTAATATGAAGATATTTAAGCTCATAATGTATACGGTTGCACTTTAAAATGTGGGAATCATGTAAACTTTAAGGTAAATTGTATAACTTTTTGTGTTTTTGATTTTTTAAAATTGTGGCTTGAATAATTTATAAAATTATAATGAATTATTCAGTTTAAAGGTTGTAACAAGCAGTGTTTTGGTTGGTATATTTTAGCGTTTAAAATATAGTCAAATCAAAATATTTAAGTTTTGAGGAAAGCAATCAATCTATTATTCTGGTTTGTACCTGACAAATAGAAAATTTTGAAGTTTGCTTTCGATTTTTGATGAATTATTGGTCTTTATTTTCTCCAAGACTTAATCAGTTAATGTGACTGAATAGGCGAAGCTTACAATCACACTTAATTTACTCCTATTAAATTCAGCAATTATATGATTATTGCAGTAGATTTCGATGGTACCATCGTTGAGCACATGTATCCTGCTATTGGCCGCATCCGTCCATTTGCATTTGAAACCCTAAAAGCGCTTCAATCGAAAAAACACCAGCTTATTCTTTGGAGCCACCGCTCAGCCGGTGAACTTGATGCGGCTGTCGCATTCTGCCGTGAACAGGGTCTTGAATTTTATGCGGTGAACAAAAATTGTCCTGAAGAAGAATGGAATGAAAACGACAGCCGCAAGATTTTGGCAGATATCTATATCGATGATCGTAACCTGGGTGGAATTCTTTCCTGGGGCGAAATATACCAGATCATCTGTCCTGGAGAGAATACAGTAAAATCATCCAAGACGGGCTGGTGGAATTCAAAATAACTTATTGCAATTACTTTAAAGCTCCGTTATCCATAAAAATCACCTGCAGTCTTAAATATTTATTAATAGTTTGTAATTACGCTCTTTTTTTACGATTAAATAGGATTGACGCGTCAATTGTTACACCAATTTAGGTTACATTTGTGAATAGATCTGATCAAACTGATAAAAAGACTTCATCCGGTAAAGCGGATTATTACTTAAGCTATTTTAAATGCATATCTTAATATATTTAATATCGAGTTTTATTTTTGCGCTTGGCATTTCGCTTTATGCCGTACCGATCGTTGTACGGGTTGCTCATTCGTTAAGATTCCTCGATAATCCCAATGAACGGTCAGCTGCCGAATGTCCAATTCCCACTTTAGGCGGGATCTCTATTTTCCTTAGTTTTGTTTTTGCAGCCACTATCGGATTAAGCGGGGTGGCAATGCCGGAATTAGTCTATATTATTGTTGCTGTCCTGATCATGTTCTTTATTGGACTAAAAGACGATATTCTTTCAATTTCTGCACGAAAAAAGCTTGTTTCACAATTTATTACAGCCGGGGTGATTGTTTTTTTCGCCAAAATCCGGTTTACAAACCTTCATGGTTTTTTGGGGATGGGAGAAATAGGGCTGGTTCCCGGAGTTATTTTAACTTTTTTTGCGATCATCGTCATTATTAATGCTTTTAACCTGATGGATGCATTGATGGTTTATGCGCCGGGTTGAGCATGTTAGCTGCAACGGCATTTGGAAGCTGGTTTTTTATCAGCGGGCACTTCAATTACGCCATTCTCTCATTTTCTTTGGTTGGAGGAATTTTAGGCTTTTTCTATTACAATGTTTATGGAACGAAAAATAGAATTTTTATGGGTGATACAGGGTCACTTGTACTCGGAACCATTATGTCTGTCATTGTAATTCAATTTAATGAGTTTAATATTGATCAGACATTGCCATTCGCGGTCGCTTCTGCCCCCGCCGTTTCATTCGGTATTTTGATATACCCACTTGTTGATACACTAAGAGTCTTCACTATAAGATTATTGCAGTTTAAATCGCCTTTTGTCGCCGATAAAAATCATCTTCACCACCGGATGCTTACATTGGGTTTTTCGCACCGGAAAGCAACCTATATAATTATGGCAATGAATTTTATATTCATTCTTTTAGTCTTTGCTTTGCGAAATCTGGGAATTATCCAGGTGATGTTATTTATTTTCGTTTTTGGTGGATTCCTGTTTATGTTGCCAGCCTATTTTATTCAGAAAAGAAAGCTGATTAAAAAAAGGGATCATCAGCAACAATTACTTTTTCCCGGATCTGCTTACAGGCATTTGAAAAACAGACGAAAAGCAGTAATAGTGGCCCGGAGATGGTCTGCCGCCAGGGCTTTGGAACTTCAAAAAGCGGTTTAGAAACTAGCCGCAATTATCCTCATTTTATATTGACCTACATTTAACCAACGGTTATCTATTCGTCAGACCCTTTAAGCAAGCGCTGCATGATGTTTCCAAACCATGTTGCAGCATTTGCATTATAAACATACAGCCATCCCTCTTTGCTGACCTTTACCGGGTTGTACATCATGTTGACCGGTTACTGCTTTTCTGCCAATCCGGCGTTAACAACATTACAGATCATTTTCAAATTTGGATACGCTGATTCAGAATCTGGTGTTTTCTTGTTGAGAACATCCAATTTTCATGTTAAAACAGAGGGCTATTGAAGGAGAATCCAGACAGGCGTTAGCACACTCATAAAATTTAAAAATCACTTAAAAATAAATAACGAATGCAAAATTATTTGAAACTACTGTACATCCTTTTGCTTGTATCGATGTTTGGGTGTCGAAGTAGTAAAGAACTGATTTATTTAAAGGACGTTGAATCGAACGAAGTCATCAAGGGATTATCTCCTCAAAACGCCGAACCTCGTCTGAGAAGCGGTGATATTTTATTCATCAGCATCAAATCCACAAGTCCGGAAGTAAATATGTTATACAATCCCGAGTCAAATATGGAAGTCAACTCGTACGCCTCGTACCAGAAGTTTACTTCACCCAGTGGTTCTTACCTGTATGGGTTCGAAATTGGAAAGGATGAGCACTTAAACCTGCCCATGCTTGGTAAAGTGAAAGCTGCGGGATTCTCCCAGTCCGAAATAGAACAGGTTATTCAGAAAAAAGCGGATGAAACACTTAAAGACGCCATTGTAAAAGTTAAACTGCTGAATTTTAAAGTCACAGTAATGGGTGAGGTTAAAAACCCTGGTGTCTATTACAATTACAGCAACAACATCAACGTGATTGAAGCATTGGCAATGGCCAATGGGAATACCGACTTTGCAACCATTCGCAACGTAATGGTTGTACGATCCTCACCTGAAGGCAATAAAACGTTTATGCTGGATCTTACCTCCAAAGATATTTATTCATCTGCCGGATTTTATCTGCAACCAAACGATAACATCATTGTACGACCCGATAAACACAAAAATGTTCAGCTGAACAGTCAGGCCTATTCATTAATCCTTTCTTCAGCGTCGGTATTGATTGCTGTATTGGGATTTGTGTTAAGGTAATAATGAATGTCATTAAAAAGGTCATTTAAAAAAGTCATTAGTGGTCATTAAAAGGTCATTGAAAAAGTCATTAATGGTCATTAGAAAGGTCATTGAAAAAGTCATTAATGGTCATTAGAAAGGTCATTGAAAAAGCCATTAGTGGTATTGGATAGTCATTAAAGGTCATTGAAAAGTCATTATTTATTATTCGGGGCGAAGTCAATAACTTTTAAATGACCAATGACAATTAATGACCTATTGACTATCTAATGTCCAATGACAATTAAAGTAATAATTGAAAATTATATTCTATGCAATCAGATAACAATAACGAGGAAGAAAAAGCAGGAGAGCCGATTGACTTAAAAAAAATATTTTACCTCCTTGTCCGGCAGTGGAAATGGTTTTTGCTGTTTGGCCTGTTGGGAATTGCGGCAGCCTACAGCTACAATAAACTTTCGAAACCCAGGTACACGGTAAGTGCGTCTATTCTCGTTCCCGAAAAATCGACTGGATTGGATATAAAAAGTGTATTTGAGGGTGTTATGGATCAGCAAAGTAACAATATTTACAACCAGATCGAGATCCTGAAATCCTATTATCCCATTAACCAGACGCTTATCAATCTGGGCTGGCGGACAAGCTGGTACAAAAAAGACCTGCTTGTCTGGAAAGGAATATACAACCGTGAACCTTTTGTAGTTAAGGAAGCAGCCAATTTTGAGAATCTTGAAGGTATTCCTGTTTTCATTACGCCTACCTCCGGTGAATCGTATACTATTTCGGTACATGGAGAAGTTAAACACAACAATATTAAAAGAGAAGTGGAATTTGAAGGACAGGGAACCTTTGGTCAACCATTCGTCAACAATAATTTCAATTTCACACTGGTTAAAAAGGATGTCAATTCCGCTGTTCCCAAAGGTGAATATACTTTTGTGTTTAATAACATGAATGAAAACACGCTGGCATATCAGGCCCGGCTTGAGGTTGAACTGAAGGTGAAGATGAGTGACCTGATCAAATGCACCATCACAGGCGAAGAACCTGAAAAAGACGGTGAGTTTCTGAATGAACTTATAAAGGTTTACATTGAAGGGAAGATTAATCTTCAAAACGAAGCACAAAAAAGAACACTCGAATTTATCGCCAATCAATTGAGCGGCATTTCAGATTCGCTGAATGTGGCGGGCACAAAATTTACACAGTTCCGTGCCCAAAATAAAATTATCGATATTGGGCAACAGGGAACCCTTGTGATGAATAATCTAAAAGAGATTGAATCGGAGAGGGCTAAAAGCCAGATGCAGCTGGACTATTTCAATAATCTTCGTACTTATCTTAGCAATCCAGGTGATGGTAAACAGTTGGTATCACCTTCTGTTGTTGGAATACAGGACGCTTTGCTCAACTCGCTGGTACTGAAAATGGGCGATTTATACACCCGCAGACAGACCATGTTGTTCAGTGCCAAAGACAATAACCCCGCTGTGACACTCATCGATAAGGATATGGTTCAAACCCGGACTTTGATCAACGAAAACCTCAGGAACCTGATCGATAATGCCGAGGCATCGGTCAAAACACTGAAAGATCGCCAGGCAAGGATCGGTTCTGAGCTGAATCAACTTCCGGAAAAAGAACAGCAGATGATTACAATTAAACGGGAGTTTGAGGTCACAAACGAAATATACACGTTCCTGCTGAAAAAACGGGCCGAGACAAACATCGCGTTGGCTTCAAGCGTTTCGGATGTTCAGGTGATCGATATCGCGAGGTCAGGCGACTCAGAACCTTTGGGCCTGCCGCGACGCATGATTTTAATGCTCGGCTTTATACTGGGCATCGCGCTTCCACTGGGAATTATCCTGTTTATGAATTCCTTTGACGACCGTATTCGTTCGCAGGAAGACATTGAAAATAAAACAACGATTCCGATACTTGGTAATATTATACACGACCCAACCAATTCCCCCGTCACCGTATCCAATAATCCCAAATCAATTATCGCCGAATCGTTCAGGACGTTACGCACAAATCTTCAGTTTATGCTTTCCGTTCCCGGTCATAAAATTATATCCATTCATTCGACGAATCCTGGTGAAGGGAAATCATTTACTGCGGTGAATCTTGCTTCCATACTTGCGATGAACAACAAAAAAGTACTGCTGATTGGTGCAGATTTGCGCAAGCCTAAGTTGCACCAGGTGTTTAATTTCAGTAACGAACACGGGTTAAGTACTTACCTGATTGGTTACGATACAATCGAACAGGTCATTTTACCAACCACGATTAAGAACCTGTCGCTGATGCCATCGGGACCAATTCCGCCAAATCCGGCTGAAATACTGGGTAAAGCAGAAATGAAAACGCTCATGGATACAGTTCGTGCCAGTTACGACTACGTTATTCTGGACAATGCACCGGTTTCGTTGGTTACCGATGGTATCATCGTAAGCCAACTGTCCGACCTTAATATATTTATCCTTCGTTATGGCGTTTCACACAAACACCAGCTCGAAATGATCAACCAGTATGCGGCGAAAAAGACAATCAGTCACATTGCGATTGTAGTGAATGACATTAAATCGAATGCTTTTGGTTATTCATTCTCCAAATACGCACGGTATGAAGTGAATCCTAAAAATACGTACCAGAAATATACGGCAGAAGAGTAAATACAACTGTACCCTTCGAGCGGTCGAAGACCCTCGAAGGGTTAAAGTATTAATTGTCCGGAGAAACATCCGAAGGGATGAATTCCGATTACTTGTTACTATTTAGAGCGTTTGTTGAACGCCAGAAAGGATAAGCCTGGAATAAATCACTTTCCATAGTAGTTCAATCGGGTTAGACATGAGTGGTAAAGCGATCGCCATCCTTCAAATGACTTAAGTTGAGGTGAAATTGATATTCGAAATACCAGCATAGCTCTTCAATATATAGTGGTAAGTATTCCTAATAGAAGATAATACCTTCATAAAATATCAGTAAGCATTCTGAAAGATGATGATGATATTCTTAAAATAAAAGTAAGCATTCTGAAAGCTCAATATAGCATTCTGAAAGTTAAAATTGATATTTTGAAAAGATAACTAATAATTCTGAATTAATAAGTTGCTATTCTGAATACTGAAATAGATATTCTGAATATTAAAAGATGGATTTTGAAAAATAGGAAAGACATTCTGAATACATAAACCGGGTTTAGTTTTACGGATTATTCCATTATTTGGATTTAAAATAGTTGTATATTTAGTGCGTATTTTATTATTCGATATTCGCTGTTCATTCGTGTATTAACATTAAAACTTACATGACGATGGCAAAAGATTTGATCCGCTATTATAACTGTAAAGACAGTGAACTAACCATGATTTGCTCGTTTGTA
>Ga0209724_1001554_pt1 | contig 20729 bp, 16 predicted proteins | sample grotaG_FD_184143 | JGI IMG/M metagenome (GOLD analysis project Ga0209724, IMG submission 184143) | Glacier valley bacterial and archeal communities from Borup Fiord, Nunavut, Canada, to study Microbial Dark Matter (Phase II) -... | ecosystem: Environmental > Aquatic > Freshwater > Ice > Glacier ...
ACGGATTTTCCCACGAAACTACTAATACCCGCAAAAACACTAATCACTGCGGTGTATGCCTTCGTTTCTCAATCCATGTACTTCGTACATAGAATTGGTACAAACTTCAATCATAAAACCCTTTATATATAAGGGGTTGATGAAGTTGTGTGAGTCATTAACCTCGTCGTGGTAGGCTTAGTTAAAATATCTAGCTAATAAACCAGCAAATGCTTTTCCATGTCTAGCTTCGTCTTTTGCCATCTCATGAACTGTGTCATGGATTGCATCCAGATTCGCTGCTTTCGCACGAGTTGCTAAATCTTTTTTGCCCATGCAGGCTCCGTTCTCAGCATCTACTCTTAATTGAAGATTTTTCTTTGTACTGTCAGTTATGACCTCTCCGAGAAGCTCTGCAAACTTTGATGCGTGTTCTGCCTCTTCCCAAGCTGCCTTTTCATAATATAGCCCAATCTCTGGGAAACCTTCTCTATGTGCGACCCTTGCCATAGCAAGGTACATACCAACTTCTGTACATTCACCCATAAAATTGTCTCTTAAATCTTTGGCAATATCATCGCTTACGCCTTTTGCAATACCTACTACGTGCTCATCAGCCCAAATTGTGTCTTGGGTTTTTTCTGTAAACCTCTCCTTAGATGCCTTGCAAATCGGACATGTATCTGGTGCACTGTCCCCTTCATGAACGTAACCGCAAACCTGACAAACAAACTTTTTCATAATTTAAATCTCCTTTTTTCATAATTATATCTTTCTAGTTATTCATTATGATTACTACTACGATTACCTTCAAATTTCCGTTTAGCGTAATCGTAGTAGTAATCGTAATCTTAGTAGTCAACGAAATAGCAAGTAATTTTAGTGTAATCAATCGCCTAATTAATAATGTTATTCGCAGTGTTATTCGTGTGAATTACTAAAAAACATAATTCACACTTAGAAGTTTGTGCCTGCGAAATCCTCGGCACAAACTAAATCAAAGGTTGGCATGTTGGATTATATGCAACAAAGTGAGTATTTATGGATGCTATATAACAATAATAGTTATCATTACTGTTATTACTAATATATAATATATCTATGTTTTTGTCAATACTTTTTTTAAAGTTTTTTTAAAGTTAAGGGCTGCCCTAATGTTATTAATACCAGCATCAAGTCAGCCCAATTCTTTATTTTTATTTGTGGTAACATTCAGGACAAATTCCGTAGAAATATGTTACATGTCCATCAATTTTTCCGGAGAAGCCCGCTCCTGCAATCACATTTATATGATCAAGCTGTTCCATCTCAAGATCCAATACCCGGCCACATTCTTTACATATAAAATGATAGTGGGAATTGGGATTGCCGTCAAATCGGTCACTTCCATCTCTACAATTAATCTTAAGTATTTCACCCTGTTCTGCTAAAAAATTTAGATTACGATAAACAGTTCCCAAGCTGATATTTGGATGGCTCTTTCGTAAATGAAGATAAACAGTGTCTGCGGTAGGATGCTCTTTCGTTTGTAATAAAAATTCTTTAATTGCTGCCCGCTGCCTACTATACTTTATAATCGCCATATTTTTTACTCCGATACAATAATAGTAATTATTATTATAATATACAATATACTGATAGTCAAGCGAAACTCCTACATATGCATAAAGAAACAGTCCGCAACAAATCCCCACCTCTTTGTAGCAACAACATAAAGTGAGAAATATTCTGCCGCATAATTAATGAAAGCCTCCATCTTATTATGAGGAGGCCTTCGCTTCTTACTATTTATTTTTTGTTTGCTGGTTCGATATTTACACTTTTTCCTTTTATTTTAACGGTCTTCATTGTTTGAATAACATCAGAAGCATATTCACGTGGAACTTCAACAAAGGTATACTTATCATACATATCAATACTACCTATTAGTTTACCTGGGATACCGGTTTCTCCTGCAATAGCTCCTAAGATATCTCCGGGTCTCACATTTTGATTCTTCCCCAGATTTACAAAGAGCCTTACCATACCTTCTTCCGCACCTGTATTCTCAAAATTCTCATAAGCTTTATGTTCTTCGACCTTATTTCCATCATCGCCCATTGCCATTTTGAGAAATGCTGCTGCTATATCGATTGAGGTATAACTTTTTTCATTCACTTTATCTTCTATTAAATCTATAATCTTAGATAAATCTTCATTCTCGATTATAGCATTAACCTTCTCCAATATCTTTTCAGCCTTTACAGCTGAAACATCGTTAATAGAAGGAATCGGCTGCAGCTTTATCTTTGTCTTACAATAAGCCATTATATCCCTAAGTTTATATACTTCTTTTCCAACAATTAGGGTAAATGCCCTTCCTTCACGGCCTGCACGTCCTGTCCTCCCAACACGGTGAACATAATATTCGTCATCCTGCGGAACATCATAATTAAATACTGCTTCCACATTATCAACATCAATTCCTCTAGCTGCTACATCAGTAGCGACGAGAATCTCCGTTCTTCCGTTGCGGAAGCTGTTCATAACACGATCCCTCTGCATCTGCTTTAAATCACCATGTAAGCCCTCTGCAAAGTATCCCCTGCCTTGAAGTGCTGAGGTTAGCTCATCCACCATTCTTTTCGTATTGCAAAATACCAAGGAAAGCTTCGGGTTGTACATATCAATTAATCTTGATAGTACTTCCTCTTTGTTTTTTTGGCTGACTTCATAGTAAAATTGCTCAATTTTAGGTACCGTCAATTCTTTCTTAACCATACGGATTATTTCTGCATCTCTCTGATAGAGCCTTGCAATCTCTAAAATCGGACTAGGCATTGTTGCTGAAAAGAGTACAGTTTGTCTTTCCTCCGGTACCTCTTTTAAAATCGTTTCGATGTCTTCTCGAAATCCCATATTTAACATTTCATCTGCTTCATCCAATACGACAGTATGAATGTGATCGAATTTTACAGTTTTACGTCTCATGTGATCCATTACACGGCCCGGCGTTCCAATAATAACTTGAGCTCCTGCTTTTAATGATCTAATTTGTTTTGAAATTTCCTGGCCTCCATAAACCGGCAGGATTTTAACTCCATGCATAAATAAACCCAACTTACGAAACTCCTCCGCTACTTGGATTGCTAACTCTCTAGTAGGGCATAATACAAGTGCTTGTAACGTTTTTTCTTTTGTATTAATCTTTTGTAAAAGGGGGATACCAAATGCTGCTGTCTTTCCTGTTCCTGTTTGTGCCTGACCAACAATATCTCTTCCCGCCATCATCACCGGAATTGCTTTTACTTGTATTGGTGACATTTCTTCAAAACCCATTTCCTCCACAGCGCGAAGGATTAGCGGGTCTATTCCCATTTCTTCAAATCTTGTTAATTCCATATTAAATTCCTTTCTTTGTATCTCTTATCTCATATATTTCCCACTTACTGTTCATCCTATGTAAGTCCATAGCAGTAATTGTGCTCTCAAAATACTCTTTTTAATCAATCCGTAAAAAAGCTCTCAGTCTGATTGGACTAAGAGCTGAATCATCTAAAATAAATTTTTTATGAAACAGATACCTTGCGTAGTATACCATTCAACCCATTTCTTGTCAAGGATTTTTGTATCTAATCGTTTTTATAGGTTTACCACTATTGTTTTGTTTCCCAATCGATGGCTTTTCCTTCTTCCCATGATTGTTCTGTTGTCCTACTCGTGGCTTTTCCTTCTTATCGTAACTGTTCTGTTGTCCAACTCGCGGCTTTTCCTTCTTACCGTGGCTGCTCTGCTGTCCAACGCGCCCCTCCGATGACGTTCTCTTTCCATCAGTATTTTGCTTTCTATCTATCGTATTTCTTTCGTATTTTTCCCTGGCAAGACGTCTGGGGCGTACAAGACATTTCTTATCAAAGCCAATCAAATCTTTTCGGTTCGCCTTTGTCAGTGCTTCCACTACCAGGTCATAATTCTTAGGGTTACGATACTGGATTAGGGCTCTCTGCATCGCCTTTTCATGAGGTGAATTTGGTACATATACCTCCTGCAGTGTTCTCGGATCTAGTTCAGTATAATACATACAGGTGGATATTGTCGAAGGAGTAGGATAGAAATCCTGGACCTGTTCCGGCATATATCCTAAATCCCTAAGATATTCTGCCAGTGCTACTGCTTCCTTTAAAGTTGACCCAGGGTGGGAGGATATTAGATAAGGAACTACAAATTGATTTTTTCCAATATCCTTATTTATCTTCTTGAATTTAGCAATAAATTCTTCATATACTGAATTTTTGGGCTTACCCATCAATTCCAAAACACTATCGCTGATATGCTCCGGTGCAACCTTGAGTTGGCCGCTCACGTGATTTTCACACAGCTCGTTGAAGAATGTATCATCCTTATCTTGGACTAAATAATCGAAACGAATCCCTGAGCGGATAAATACTTTCTTTACATTCGGTAGATTTCTCAGTTTACGTAATAAAGCAAGATAATCCGAGTGGTCGACCTTTAAGTTCTTACATGGAGTCGGATATAGACATTGCTTATTAATGCAGGCACCCTTAGTCGCCTGTTTTTCGCAGGCAATGTGTCTAAAATTAGCTGTTGGACCACCGACATCGTGGATATAGCCTTTAAAATCCTTATCCCAAATTAATTGATTTGCTTCTGCAACAATGGATTCATGGCTTCTCGTCTGTAATATTCTTCCTTGATGGAAGGTTAGTGCGCAGTAGTTACATCCTCCGAAGCAACCTCGATTGCTTGTCAGGCTGAATTTTACCTCAATTATAGCCGGAATCCCTCCTGCTTCGCTATAAGAGGGATGATAATCTCTCATATAGGGCAAGGAATACACTCGGTCCATTTCTGACTGTGTTAGGGGTTTGGCAGGTGGATTCTGCACGATATATTCATTGTCCTTGTATTTTTCAACTAACCGCTTCCCAGAAAAGGGATCCGTATTGCAGTATTGAATATAGAAGCTTCTTGCAAATTCTTTCTTGCTGCCAAGTATGCTTTCATAGCTTGGCAACTCCAAGGCATCATAAACCGAATCTAAATTCTTTGCTTTAAAAACAGTACCGTTAATAAAAGTAATATCTTTAATATCAATTCCGCTGTTTAAAGCTTCGGCAATCTCTACGATGGAATGTTCACCCATTCCATAAGAAACAATATCAGCTTGGGAATCCAACAATATTGACCTTTTTACCTTATCACTCCAATAGTCGTAGTGCGCAAGTCTTCGAAGGCTTCCTTCGATTCCTCCAACAATGATTGGAATGTTTTTATATAGCTTCCGAATCATATTGCAGTAGACAACTGTAGCGTGGTCCGGTCTTTTTCCCATCTCACCTCCCGGTGAATAGGCATCTATGTGTCTATGCTTTTTTGCAACCGTATAATGGTTAACCATGGAATCCATATTACCACTGCTGACCAAAAATCCTAGCCTTGGTTCTCCTAAAATCTTAATACTTTCGTTATTTTTCCAGTCCGGTTGAGCTATTATTCCAACTTTATATCCAAAGCTCTCCAACACTCGGCTGATAATAGCCGGACCAAAAGAGGGATGGTCCACATAAGCATCCCCCGTCACAAAGACAAAGTCGCATTGATCCCATCCCCTTTGTACCATATCCTCATTGCATATTGGTAAATAATCTTTTAACATGTTTTTTCTTCTCTATTCTTATAACTCTTTTGCTTGGGCAGTAACAAAGTCTATCACTTTTTGCCATAATAGGGTTTCTTTAATATCTTTTTCTGTTGCCACCTTTAAGAACTCTTCGCTAGATGGATATTCATATTCAGCTGCTAATTTAGTAACGCCTGCCTCATATTCCGCATCAGAAATCTCAATACTCTCAGCCGTGATTATCGATTTGATTACCAACTCCTGTGAAGCCATGGATTCTGCATAAAGCTTCATTTGGCTACTAAATTCCTCCTCAGTAACCTCGGATGCTGTTAAAAATGCAGCAAAGTCCATACCAAATTGAGTAGCGTATTGAGTGTAGTAGTTCTTCATCTCAGTCGAATAATAGTCAATTAAGGTTTGCGGATAAGAGCTAATTTCAGAGTTCTCAATAATTGCAGCTATTACATTGTTCGTTTTTTGACTTGCCATGTCTTTTTCATTTTGGGCTTGAAGTGATGCTCGAATACTTTCTTTGTAAGCATCAATCGTATCATAATCCGAGTTCGCCTGTACGAATTCTACATTTAATACAGGAACGACTTCTTTCTTTATAGCGTTTACAGTTACCTTAAACACAACTGCCTGTCCAGCCATATCCGGTGATTGAGTATATTCTTTAGGGAAGGTAACGTTTAATTCTTTCTTATCCCCGACTTTAGCACCGATTAATTGTTCTTCGAATCCCTCAATGAATGAACCGGAACCAATGGTTAAGTCAAAATCGGTAGCTGTACCACCATCAAAAGCTACTCCATCCTTTAATCCTTCATAATCAATATTAACAATATCACCATTTTTTACGTCAGTTCTATCCGTAATTTCTTCTGTAGTCGTATTTTCTACTAATGCGGCATTAATTGCTGTGTCAATATCCTCTTCTGTAACTTCCAACGGGTCAACCGTAACCTCAACGCCTTTGTACTGTCCCAGTTTGATATAATCACTTACCACATATTCTTCTTTCGTAGGGGATACTGCGGTTGTATCCGTCGGATCTGTTGTACCTGTTGGAACTACTGGATCCGTTGTATCTGTAATATCAGTAGCGTCCTCTGTTGTAGTGTCAGTGCCTTCTTCATCTACAGTCTTCTTACTATTGCATCCCCCTGCAAGCATTAATATGCATAAACTCATAATTAATAATAATAACCTTTTTTTCATCCTTCTATCCCTTTCCTTTTTCATGAACGCAAAGCCATTCTGCTTTTGCTGAACGTAATATTTTAAAGTACTATATTTCGTTATAACACATATTAGATGAAAAAGAAAGCAAAAAACAACAGTTCACAAATATTTCAAACCTTGCTCTTAAATTCTTTCCATCTCCTGCATTTACTGCAAAATCATAGTGGCTTTCTATAAAATCTCGAATAATTAACCCTACTATTAGTAGCCTTTATATTTTTTCATAGTGCTCTACATCGATAACAAAAACAGTAGCGCCTCCTACATTTACAACATTCATAGCGGCATATTCCCCGGTTCCAACAGAGTTAGAAATAATCTGTTGTCTTGGTCCACATTCTTTTTTTACGATATTGATGACTTCATCCACTTTTTCTGGTTCGGTAACAATCATTAAAGTCGTATTCCCTTCCCTCAAAAAACCACCGGTGGACGCTAGCTTTGTTACATAAAAGCCCTGTTTATTTAAAGTCTCCGTAACATAACTATTGTCAATTTTACGTACAATCACATAGATTAATTTCATTGAATCCCATCCTTTCAAGCTAAGCTAATTAATCAACTCCCTTAATTATATAATAACACTATTGGATTGTAAAGTTATTATACAATTAGTATGTTTACATAATACACCTAATTCCTTTTAAAAATTCTGTTTTTATACCCCTTTCGTTTTATTTTTAACAAAAGCACAACAAGCCTTTATCATATAAATCGGCTTATTGTGCTTTTTCTTTATATAATATTATATTCTTACAGCTTCTCCACGCCGAGGACTACATCCTCGCCGTTCAAGTTCCAGTCCTTTGTAAAACCGTTTGTTTGGTCAAGGATTATTTCTTCTGCAAGTACATCCGCTTTAATTTCAGCGTCATTACGCACCATGATGGCTTTGATCTTGTCATTACCACTCTGGGATACACGGATATGATCCATTACCTCAAAGCCGGCATCCTTACGCATCGTCTGAATCTTACTGATGATTTCTCTTACAAACCCTTCTTCAATCAGCTCTTTCGTCAGGTTAGTATCCAAAACTACAGTGATTCCATGATCAGAGCCGGAGACAAAGCCTTCTGTCTGAGCTGCTTCAATCAACAAATCATCCTTATCTAATATGGCTTCTACACCTTCTAATGAAATCTTTAGCTGGCCTGTAGCATTAATCTCATCCATAGCTGCATTTCCATTTAGCTCAGCCAGTATGCTGCGGATAGCACCAATCTGCTTACCAAACTTCGGTCCCAAGGTCTTGAGCTGTGGTTTAAAGTTATAGGAGGTAAAATTTCTTACGTCATCCGTAAAAAGTATCTCTTTGACATTTAGCTCTTCTGCAATGATATCCTTATAAAAGGTGGATAGCTTCGCGTCTGCTTTTACGTACATATTACCAATCGGCTGACGGTTCTTGATGCTAGCAACATTTCTACAGGCACGGCCTAGTACTACCACTTCAAGCACTTCTTCCATGTTTTCTTCAAGCTCTGTATCAATCCATGTTTCATTGTAGGAAGGATAGGCACAAAGGTGAATACTCTTAACCGCATTTTTATCAATATTAACTACTAAGTTTTGATATATATCCTCAGTCATGAAAGGGATAAACGGAGCTGCAACCTTAGATACTGTAACCAACGCGGTATATAACGTCATATAGGCATTGATTTTATCTTGCGGCATATCCTTTGCCCAGAAGCGTTCCCTGCTTCTTCTTACATACCAGTTAGAAAGTTCATCAACGAAGTCCGCCAGCATTCTAGCACCCTCCGTGATTCGATAGTGATCCAAATGCTCATCCACCAATTTTACTAGTGTATTCAATTTGGACAGCAACCATTGATCCATTACCGGTAGCTTATCATATTCCAACTTATATTTCGTAGCATCAAATTGATCGATATTTGCATAAAGTACATAGAAAGCGTAGGTATTCCATAGGGTACCCATGAATTTTCTCTGCCCCTCTGTCACTGCTCCATTGTGAAAACGATTTGGTAGCCACAATGCGGAGTTGGTATAGAAATACCACCGAATTGCATCTGCGCCGTGTTGATTTAATGCATCAAACGGATCTACTGCATTTCCCTTTGATTTTGACATCTTCTGCCCATTCTCATCTTGAACATGACCTAACACAATAACATTTTTATAGGATGACTTTCCAAATACCAAAGTGGAAATTGCAAGTAAGGAATAGAACCAACCTCTGGTTTGGTCCACTGCCTCACTGATAAAGTCAGCCGGGAAGTTGTCATCAAAAATCTCTTTATTCTCAAAGGGATAATGCCACTGTGCAAACGGCATGGAACCGGAATCATACCAACAATCTATAACCGGTTTCACACGCATCATAGGTTTACCGCATTCTGGGCATTTAATCGTTACTTTGTCGATAAATGGTCTGTGAAGTTCGATATCCTCCGGGCAGTTATCTGACATAGATTTTAATTCCTCTATACTTCCAATGCAATGGCGATGTCCGTCTTCGCATTCCCAGATTGGAAGTGGAGTTCCCCAATAACGGTCACGGGAGAGTCCCCAGTCCTGAATATTCTTTAGCCAATCCCCGAAACGCCCTTGTCCGATACTTTCAGGCATCCAGTTGATGGTATTATTATTTTTGATCATTTCATCTTTCACTGCCGTCATCTTGATGAACCAAGATTCTCTTGCATAATAAATAAGCGGGGTATCGCAGCGCCAGCAAAATGGATAACTATGCTCAAACTTTAGAACCTTAAAAAGTAGTCCTTTTGTTGCAAGCATTTTCATAATCGGCTCATCCGCCTTCTTGCAGAACATACCTGCAAAGTCAGTTGCTTCCGGCTTAAATTCACCCTTGCTGTCAATCAATTGTACAAATGGCAGATCATAAAGCCTACCTATCTTCGAGTCATCCTCACCAAAGGCAGGAGCCATATGAACTACTCCGGTACCATCTGTTAAGGTTACAAAATCACCACAGGTAACATAGAATGCCTTCTTATCCGGCTTTGCATAATCGAATAACGGTACATATTCCATGTATTCCAAATCCTTACCAGTATAGGTCTCCTCTACTTCATAATCACCCTCAAGAACCCCAAGAAGTGCTTCTGCAAGAATGTATTTCTCTGTTTCAACCGCAACCTGTTCTTCGATCCCATGTCCATGACCATGATCGTGTCCACACGCGCAGCCTTCCTTCCTTATAATACTTCCTTTAGCATCCACGGATACCTTAACCTTTACATAGGTCTCGTTTGGATTAACGCATAGTGCAACATTCGAGGGTAGTGTCCAGGGAGTCGTAGTCCATGCAAGAATGTATTCCTTCTCTGAATCCTTTATTCTAAACTTCGCAATTACAGACTTTTCCTTTACATCTTTATACCCCTGTGCTACCTCATGACTAGAAAGCGGGGTTCCGCATCTCGGACAGTAGGGCACGACTTTAAATCCTTTGTAAAGGAGCTCCTTATTCCAAATCTGCTTCAGGGACCACCAGACGGATTCTATATATTCATTATCATAAGTTACATAAGGGTTATCCATATCAGCCCAAAAACCCACGGTGCCGGAGAATTCCTCCCACATACCCTTATACTGCCATACACTTTCTTTACATTGTTGAATAAAGCGTTCCAAACCGTATTCCTCGATCTGTTCCTTGCCATCAATCCCCAACTTCTTTTCTACTTCTATTTCTACCGGAAGTCCATGGGTATCCCAGCCTGCCTTTCGAAGAACCTTATAGCCTTTCATCGTCCTATATCTTGGAATGATATCCTTAATTACTCTCGTTAAAACGTGACCGATATGTGGTTTTCCGTTTGCTGTCGGCGGTCCGTCATAAAAGGTAAAGGTTTCGCCGTCTTTACGTTCTTCAATACTAGCCTCAAAAATTTTGTTATCCTTCCAAAATTTTTGAACCTTCTTCTCCCTATCGACAAAGTTCAAATCAGTAGATACCTTATCGTACATGTTAATCCTCCTTCTTAATACTTAATCATTTTAATGTGTTGAATAGGAGGATTTGCCTCCTTCTTAATACTTAATCATTTTAATGTGTTGGATAGGAGGATTTGCCTCCTTCTTAATATTTAATTATTTTAATGTGTTGGATAGGAGGATTTGCCTCCTTCTTAATATTTAATCATTTTAATGTGTTGGATTAAAAAAGCCCTCATCCGAAAAAGGATGAGAGCGTTCGCTTTCATTAAACCACCTATTTCACATACTCAGCCGAAACGGCATTCATATACTATCCAAATAACGGTGGATACCGGCGTGACCTACTTAATGTGATATCCACCACACCTTTGGGTCATGCAACTAGGGAGTGATTTTCAGTCATCCGCTACTCATACCGGGCTTTCACTATCCCCGACTCGCTGAAATTTTTACGATATGCTTACTCTCTCCGTCAACATTTTTATCAATTTTTGTTTATAATAGTATATTGCATGGATATTGTCAATAGTTTTTAATAATTACCCCATAAATATTCGTATGAAAGCCGTATATTATTATAATATGTAATAAATCTGAATGCTGGCATATAGAATCTTCAATAGTTGGGGCTCGATAGTGACTGCTAATTGATACCTTAGGTTCTTACAACTGTAATATATTGGTTTTACGCGGAACTTGACTTATTATTAATTCTGGTATATGTTGAGATATAATATAGATAATTTCTTTAGATGAATACACCTTGCGGCTGTTAATATGCGATACTCTTTGAAGATAAAACCGCAGTAAATAAGGAGACAAAATGGACAAACAAAATTTAACTTTATTAACTGATTTTTATGAATTAACTATGATGCAAGGTTATTATAATAATCAAAATAATGATACTGTAATTTTTGATATGTTCTACCGTGAGAATCCCTGTGGCAGCGGATATGCCATTTGCGCTGGCTTGGAGCAGGCAATAGAATATATCAAGAATCTCCACTTTAATGAGGAAGATATTGAATATTTTAGAAGCCTTAAGATTTTTAATGAGGGCTTTCTTTCCTACTTAAAGAATTTTAGCTTTACCGGCGATATTTACGCCATTACCGAGGGAACCGTTGTATTTCCCATGGAACCCCTTGTTAAAGTAATTGCTCCGATTATGGAGGCACAGTTAGTCGAAACTGCCTTGTTAAATATCATAAACCATCAAAGCCTAATTGCTACGAAAGCTTCTCGGGTCGTTTATGCTGCCGGTAGCCAGCCTGTTATGGAGTTTGGCTTACGCAGAGCGCAGGGGCCGGATGCCGGAATCCTAGGTGCCAGAGCAGCTGTAATTGGTGGATGTGTCGGCACAAGCAATGTTCTTTCCGCAAAATTATTTGACCTTCCTGCTTTAGGTACGCATGCCCACAGTTGGATTATGAGTTTTGATGATGAGCTCACAGCATTTCGAAAATATGCTGAGCTTTACCCACAGAATACTACATTATTGGTAGATACTTATGACACACTTCGCTCTGGTGTTCCCAACGCAATTAAGGTTTTCAGTGAATTACGAGAAATCGGGAAAATGCCTACAAGATATGGAATTCGTCTAGACAGTGGCGACCTTGCCTATCTTTCAAAGAAAGCCAGAAAAATGATGGATATTGCTGGGTTTCCAGAGGCCTCGATTACTGCTTCTAGTGATTTGGATGAATATTTAATTGATTCTTTAAAGGCTCAGGGCGCAAAAATAGATTCCTGGGGGGTTGGTACAAGATTAATTACCTCTAAGGATTGTCCTTCCTTTGGTGGGGTATACAAATTATCCGCTATTAAAAGGAACGGTAACTTTATTCCAAAAATAAAACTTTCGGAAAACCAATGGAAGATAACCAATCCCGGCGATAAGAAAATAATACGTATTTATGAAAAGGAAAGCGGCAACGTCAAAGCCGATTTGATTACTCTGGCAGATGAGACATACTCCGCTGAAAATCCATTACTACTTTTTGATCCACTTGCCACATGGAAGAAAACATATCTTGAGCCTAATAGTTACACCTTAAGGGAACTTTTAGTGCCTATATTTTTATCCGGTAAGTGTGTCTATACCTCTCCTTCCGTAATGGAAATCCGTGATTATTGTACCAAAGAGCAGGATACCTTATGGGATGAAGCAAGAAGACTTATCAACCCGCATAATGTTTATGTTGATTTATCTGTAAAATTATATCGTATGAAGACAGATCTCTTAGACATTTTCGCCGTAAATAATAACTGACACTTTTTACCGCTATTTTTTTCTGCAATATACTGGTTTTCTGCTCCTTTTATGATATAATCTATACGGTTATTATTCAATTGGATGTGGTATAAATTGTCATTAATAATTAGTATATTTTACGAAAGGAGGAAACTGTATGACGAAAAGAAATTTTGCAATAATTGGAACTACTTTATTGATAGTTTTAATGATTAGTTATTTAGTGCTAAGTAGTATCTTTCGCACAGGCGACGATGCCTCTTATATTGATGCAGCTTCCACCACTGTCGTTTCGCCAGGTGCAATAACTCTAGTTCCATCGGAGGAAACTTCCGGTGACTATACATATATTCCACCCACCTCAGAATATGATTCTAATGATTTGGATAATATAGGTACGGATGGGGTAGGAGTCAATCCCTTTGTTCCTGCAACCGCTCTTGATTTAGACCCCGAAAGTATTACTGTATTCGTAAACAAAGAATTCGCATTACCAATGGACTATATTCCAACCGATCTGGTAAATCCAGATATATTATTTGACCTTCAAAGTAGTGATGAGCGGAAATTAATGCGGTATGAAGCTGCAACGGCTCTTGAGAATCTGTTTACTGCTGCCAACAGGGACGGAATAATTTTATATGGCGTTTCCGGTTATCGTTCTTACGAGCGCCAATATAATATATTTACGCGAAATATAGTAAAGCAAGGGAAAACCCACACCTTAAAATATTCTGCAGTCCCAGGTACCAGCGAACATCAAACCGGGCTTTCCATTGATGTATCGTCAGCATCCAGGGGTTATAAATTAATAGCTTCCTTTTCCACTTCCCCCGAAGGGATTTGGTTAGCTGATAATGCCTATAAATTTGGTTATATTGTTAGGTATCCTCTGGATAAAGCTGAAATTACCGGATACGCGTACGAACCTTGGCATATCCGGTACGTAGGAGATGCCCTTGCTAAATATCTGTATTCGAATAATCTTACCTTAGAGGAGTATTATAATTATTCACCAAGTGAAGATTTCGACTTTGAGGCTACTTATGCAGAGCTGATTAATTATACTCCTCCCCCCACTCCTACTCCATCCATTACTCCTACACCTTCCATTACTCCAACACCTTCCATTACTCCAACACCATCCATTACCCCGATACCATCCATTGCGCCAACGCCTTCCATTACCCCAACACCATCCATTGCCCCAACACCATCCATTGCCCCTGTTACTCCCACTCCTGTGGTTGTTACCGAGGCTCCAACCGCAGGCGAAGACGGTAATTAGTAAGCCTTGATTGGTAAATCTGCAAACACTTAAACCCTGGAGGATTTTATGCGTCTATTTGTAACTGCAATATTTTTATTAACTTTCTTTATCCTTAGTATTCCATTGTTTCTTGTGGAGTATTTGATTGGCAGAATAAGTCGTCATGCTATGATATCCAGTTCCCAAGCAATTGTTGCGCTCGCTTTAAGATTTTTACTATTTCTTGGTGGAGTAAAACGAACTGTGATTGGTCGTGAAAATGTACCGAAGAAGGAAGCTGTATTATATATATCCAATCATAGAAGCTATTTTGATATCCCTGTTGCTTATGTAACACTGCCGACCTTAACCGGATTTATGGCAAAAAAGGAAATAGGGAAAATTCCCTTTTTAAGTACTTGGATGCGTTTTCTTCAATGTCTGTTTTTGGATAGAGAAAACATAAAAGAAGGTTTGAAAACTATTTTAAAAGGTATTGAGCAAATAAAAGCTGGATATTCTGTTTTTATCTCTCCGGAAGGTACCCGCAACCAAGGGGAGGAAATGCTTCCGTTTAAAGAAGGTAGTTTTAAAATGGCAGAAAAAACAGGATGTGCTATCATTCCGGTATCCATTTCCAATACAGATGCTATCTTTGAAAAGCATTCTCCCTGGATACGGTCCGCCCATGTGGTAATAGAATATGGAAAGCCCATATATCCTAAGGATTTAGATAAGAATCAGTTAAAATTCTTAGGCTCCTACGTACAGGAAATCATAAGAGAAACCTTGAAAAAAAACGCTTCTCTTGTTTAATTAATAATATATCCTAAACAATATAATAAATTTTATTTGTAGCAGTTTAATCAGCTTTCATATTAATATTTTTGTCGAAATTATATTTAAATTATTTACAATTTTGCTATTTATTTTTTAACAAAAAGATGATACAATAAGCGGTACCCTTATAAGGGACAAGCGTTTGAATTCGTATAATATTAGGAGGTACATATCTCATGGATACAGTGTTAATCGTATTACTTATTGTTACAGCCGTTGTTCTTGCCGTATTTATTGTATTGTTTTTTGTAGGGAGAAAGCTTCAAAAGAAGCAGGCATCCTCCGAAGCACAAATGAAGGCCGCTGCTCAGACCGTTTCTATACTAGTAATTGATAAGAAGCGAATGAAAATGAAGGAAGCCAATCTTCCAAAGATTGTACTTGACCAGACTCCCAAGTATCTGCGTGGTTCAAAAGTTCCGATCGTAAAAGCAAAAATTGGTCCTAAGGTAATGTCTCTTGTATGCGATGCTAAGATATTTGATCTTATTCCGGTAAAGAAGGAAGTAAAAGCAGTTATCAGTGGCATTTATATCATGGATGTTAAGGGTTTAAGAAGTGGATTGGAAGCAAAAAAAGTTAAGCGGGGCATTTTCAAAAAAGTTACCGGCGTATTTAAAAAAACGAAATAAAAAAATTCTAATCCCTCTTACCTTAATGGCATAATTGTTATGGGTAAGAGGATTTTTATTCACAAATTAAACTAATCCTTATTCTAATCGTATTTTTACTTTTTATCTCTTAGAATATTGTATTGCGAGGAATTATAAAATGAAAAAAAAGAATATTTTCTTATTATCAGCTGTCGCTATCCTTTCCCTCGTTTTATTGTCTTGTCTTCTTGTGTATAATTTAAAAGTCAAAAAACAGGCAGAAGATCAAAACGCCATAGACAAACAAGAAAGTATCGTGCAATCGGACGTGGTTAATCCTACCCAAAGCCCCGCAAAAGAAATTCCAAAAGAAATATTTGATTCTGCAGAAAACGTTACAACAGAAGTAGATGAAGTCGTGACAGGAAATGTTTTGGCTGTCCCGATTGTACTCGGATTTGCCGGGGATATTAATTTTAATGAAGAATCAAAACCGATAGCGCGTTATGACCGTGAGAATAAGGGTATCCTAGGAGGCCTTTCTTCCGATTTAGTAGAGGAAATGAATTCTGTAGATATTATGATACTAAATAATGAATTTGCTTACAGTACGAGAGGTACAAAGACGCCGGATAAGTCCTATACGTTCCGTGCAGATCCAAGCAGGGTAGATATCCTTCATGAGATGGGGGTTGACATTGTATCCCTGGCTAACAACCACGCATTGGATTACGGCCAGGACGCGCTCCTTGATACCTTTACCACCTTAGATAACGCAGATATTGATTATATTGGAGCTGGTGAGAATATGGACCGGGCAAAAGCTCCTGTCTATTACACCTTAGGGGATACTAAAATAGCTTATGTTGCAGCCTCCCGGGTGGTATATGCCATGGACTGGTATGCAACCGAGACAACTCCTGGTATGATTGGAACTTATGATCCGACACTTTTTTTGAGCTCTATCGAAGAAGCTGCTGCAAACAGTGACTTTGTGATTGCCTATGTCCATTGGGGAGTGGAACGTAATCACTATCCCGAGAAATACCAAAGGACCTTCGCCAGACAATACATCGACGCGGGCGCAGATGTTGTTATCGGCTGCCATCCCCATGTGATGCAGGGTATTGAATTTTATAAGGGAAAACCGATTGCATACAGTCTCGGTAATTTTTGGTTTAACAACGCTACGCAAGAATCCGGCCTTCTAAAGGTATACTTAGATTCTGAAGGAACTATGCGTACACAAATCCTCCCTGTAATGGCAGAAGGTACTTATTCCTATATCCTGCAGGAGGAAAAGCAGAAAAATTCTTATTTTGATTTTATGGAGGAGATATCCTACGATGTCACGATTGATGAAGAGGGCTTTATAACTGAAACGATAAAATAATAAATTTTACTACAAAGAATTAGCATTATAAATATTACAGAAAAGTTATTAAACAATTTCAAAATAATTGAAATGGTATTCAGCAAATTTAATATAATAGAAAAGGTATTAAGCAAGTAGAATCTGTAATGAATCCGGCATAGCCAAATTCTTAATTCACCTTGTTTAATACCTCATTTTTTGATATTTTGATTTTCTATAGTAGGTTATTTACTCTTTGAACAAATTAATATCGAAATTAGGTTGTCCGATAAATGGTTGTCCTCCGTTGACAGAGTATATTCCAGCTTTACCTGTATTTCATCCAAGTTTTCCACTACCTGTATGCCTGTGGTATGAATACGAAGGAGCAGATTTCCATATGGGGTTTGATAACAGACATCTGTAGTCTCATTCAAGTCAAAAACCATTTGTGTGGTATGAACGCCAATCTTAATCATATCTATTTTATTGGAAGCAATCTTGATTGTGTTTTTTGTGATGCCTTTTTCACCCTCGGTGATTTCATCATAGAGGATGTAATGCTTGCCGTTATGGTGATGGTATACACCCGGAGCCGTAAATGTTATCGCCTCCGCCTCAACGCCATGCTGTAACCCATCAATTATCACAGTTACTCCCTTTGTCATTTTCATGCTCCATCCTAATAATTCTCAATATTGACGTCCTTTGTCTCTACAACCTCACAAGATAAAATACTATTGGCAAAACGTTTAAACTTCTCCGCACCGTCACTCACAAAGAATTTATGATCTGTTTTTAAAATATCATCATTCTCAAGTGCTCGGCTGGTGAGCACTCTTTTTAAGGATTTCGCCGTTTCGTACGCAGGATTTACCATTTCTATCTGATCACCAATTATTTTTCGTATCGTTTTTCTTAGCAATGGATAGTGAGTGCAGCCAAGTACCAGTGTGTCAATATCATACACCAAAAGCTCACTGATGTACCTGCGCGCCATTTCCATCGTGACCGGATCGTCCATTAACCCTTCCTCAACCAGTGGTACCAAAAGTGGACATGCCTTCCCATATACCTTTACATGCGGGTTTGTTTCGTTTAAATACTCAGTATAAATACCACTGCGAATGGTACCCTCTGTTCCGATGACGCCAATGTTTCCATTCTTCGTTGTCTCAGCAGCAACCCTTGCACCAGGCTTTACAACTCCGATGATTGGTATGTTAATTTCTGACTTAACTGTTTCAAGGGCAAAAGCGCTGGCTGTATTGCAGGCAACCACAATTGCTTTTACATCCTTGCCCATCAAGAATCTGACAATCTGTCTCGTATATGTGATAATGGTCTCTTTCGATTTACTTCCATACGGAAGTCTCGCCGTATCACCAAAATATATTATAGTTTCACCCTGTATCTGATGCATAATTTCTTTTACTACGGTTAGCCCGCCAACACCTGAATCAAAAACCCCAATTGGTGCTTTACTTGACATAATTTGTCCTCCAAGTTACCATTCTTTCGTCTTCGGTTATTCCTTCCTATGGAACGCCAATTAATTGTACTATTAATCCTAGCTAAGTTCAAGTGTTTTTCTCCATTTCCATTTTCTCCATTACCGATAATTAATTATTATGCTTTTGGATTTTATAGGCTCTGTACTTTTAAAGTTTCCTATTTTGGGCTCTATTATTTTATGCAAAAACCACTAATCAGTTACCGTATAAATACCCATTAAATGGCAACACTTAAGTAAGTTAGTACGATCACTATATAATATATCTGTTACATAAGGATAATAAAAAGGAGTAAATCATGAAACCCGATCATAATCAATACATAGACAAGAAAAAGGCGCGAGCAAGTTCACTGGACATAAATAATAATGATTGCAATGAAAAAATAAATGACAATTTAAATACCTTTGTACCGAGTCGTAGTTGTTTTCAAATGCTATTATTATTTTTAATCCTAATTATTTTCTCGGTGGCTCTACATGTTACTAAATCAAATACCGTAAATGCTGAAGTATTGCAGGAAGGAATTGCAAGTGAAATTATAAGATTTCATGTAATCGCAAACAGTGACAGTGTAAAAGACCAAGCTTTAAAATATGTTATAAAGGATGCCCTGGTTAAGGAGCTGTCTCTCTATCTAAAAGATGCCAAAAACATCAATGAAGCCCGTAAAGTTATCATAGAACAGCTTTCAACCGTCCAAAAAACTGCTGAGAATATCATCGCTCAAAATGGCTATAACTACCCTGTCACAATTTCTTTGGAACCCTGGTACTTTCCAATTAAGGTATACGGTGAATATACCTTCCCTTCCGGAACCTATGAGGCTCTTCGGGTACAGATTGGTGAGGCTAAGGGTCAAAATTGGTGGTGTGTGATGTTTCCTCCCCTTTGTTTTGTTGACGAGACCTACAGTATTGTTGATAAAGAAACGGAGCAGCAGTTAAAATATCTGCTTACCGTGAAAGAATATGATACCTTAAAAAACGAAAAAACCCCAGTGAAAGTTAAGTTTAAGCTTTGGGAAGAATTTAAAAAGCTTTTTAACTAGCAAAAAAGCTTTTTGACTAGTTTGATTGTAAAGGCTTAAAATCTATGATAGAATACGGATATCCGATTAAAGTGGAGGTAACTATGGATTCCATTAAAATAAAAGCCTATGCAAAGATTAATATAGGACTAGACGTGCTTAGAAAGCGTACTGACGGTTACCATGATGTTTGTATGATAATGCAAACCATAGATTTATATGATACGTTAACCATAAAAAAAGCACAAAATAAGGATATTCTATTGGAAACGAGTCTCGCTTATCTTCCTTGTGATCAAAGAAATCTTGTCTACCGGGCTGCTGCATTGTTTTATGATACATTTGCCCCAGATCACGGTGCTATCATTACCTTAGACAAAAAAATACCCGTAGCAGCAGGTTTAGCAGGTGGTAGCTCTGATGCGGCTGCTACTCTTACGGGCTTAAATCAATTGTATCAGACCAATCTTTCCCTGGAAGAGTTGATGAAGCTCGGGGTAACGTTGGGAGCTGACGTCCCTTACTGCCTACTTATGGGTACCGCCTTATCCGAAGGAATTGGTGAAATTTTAACACTTTTGAAACCGATGCCAAAATGTGAAATTTTATTAGTAAAGCCCGATATTAGTGTTTCCACAAAATATGTTTATGAAAATTTAAATTTAAGTACTCCCCTTGTTCATCCGGATATTGCAAAAATGAGAAAAGCAATTGAAGAAGATGACTTACTTGGACTTACCTCATGTATGGATAATATTCTTCAAACAGTAACGGTACCAGAATATCCAATCATAACAGAGATAAAGGAAAAAATGAGGGAACTGGGTGCTTTAACTGCTTTAATGAGTGGCAGCGGACCTACTGTTTTCGGGGTATATGACGATCACAAGTCTGCTGAGAAGGCATTTCGTCATTTTAATAATTCATACTATGGGAAACAGGTGTTTTTAGCGAATCCTTACTGGCCGGAAAGCGAAAGTGAAAGAAGAGCTGTAAGAAAGTAGCATTCAATCCATATGCTATCCTTCTGCAGCTCTTAATTATTATTTCGTATACTTTACTTCAGCCGATTAGTTGCAGCTTGGTCTTTAAGATTGCTTACATCT